>Ga0213869_10002702_pt1 | contig 12138 bp, 9 predicted proteins | sample PICome_10_FD_160083 | JGI IMG/M metagenome (GOLD analysis project Ga0213869, IMG submission 160083) | Coastal seawater microbial communities near Pivers Island, North Carolina, United States - PICO132 | ecosystem: Environmental > Aquatic > Marine > Coastal | place: USA: North Carolina...
AGCGGGTTTGGACGGCCTGCTCTATCCGAAAAAGGGCGTGGCAGCGCTCGGGCCGCTGGTGATCAAAGCATCGGCTGGCACAGTGTTCCGCGCACCCTTGATATCGTGTGACGCCCTGGCGCCTGCGCTGCAAGCACTCAAAGCGGAGGGTTATGCGATCGCGACGCTGGAGGCTAGCGCACCTCAGTCATTGTTTTCCTATCAAGTGCCAGCGCGCACGGTGTTTGTACTGGGTGGTGAGACAAGCGGCGTCAGCGACGCCGTCCACCAACTCGCGGACCAACGACTCGCCATCCCCATGAGCAACGAGGTTGAATCACTCAACGTTGCAGTGACGGCGGCACTCGTTGCCTTTCACCTTACCTCACCACGCCCCGAGTGAATGATTAACCATCTTGCGGTGGCAAAGCGTCACCGTTAGCCACCGCCAGCCAGGCCTGCTGCACCACATAGGCGCGAATCGCATCGGTGTCTTCTTTGCTCAAGCGTCCCGCGAAAGAGACCATACCTTGCTTTTCAAGCGCGCCCTCACGAACGACGAGATCCCATGCCTGTTCGTTCCCAGCTAATGCTGACCATCTCAAATCAGGCACCACCCCACCACCGACAGCGAATGCACCGTGACAAAAATGGCAGCTTTCGGCGTATCGTTGCATCCCTAATTGATGCTGGTCCGGCTCTCCGAACATGGGAGACTGAGGCGTCCGCACCACGTTATCAACCAGCGCCGCGGGCATATCAGCCTCACCGCCAAGCTTAAAGGTAATGACTCGCGCCGGCTCTTTGGACTTTGCCTCGCCATAAGTAAACCCGGCGATCAGACTCGATACACTACCCCAGCCTGACAACACGCTGAGGTACTGCTCTCCGTCAATCTCATAGGTCATTGGCGCCGCTGCCGCATTACCGACCAGCTTATCCGCCCAAAGCCGCTCACCCGTCTCCGCATCATAGGCGACAAACTCACCAAACTTGTTGCCCTGAAACACCAGTCCTGCTTGAGTGCTCAACACACCGCCATTAAGCGGCAATGCGAAAGGCACCGCCCATCGAGGTTCGGCCTTCACCGGGTCCCACGCCAGCAGACTGCCGCCGTCAAGGTCGCGCACCGCATCCAGTGTTCCCGCCGGATACTCCACCGGCCACCCTGCCGCCGCGTCGTAGCCAATATTCCAAAACGACTTACTGTCTTCAACATTGCGGGTTTTGTCGTAGAAAAAAGGAATCTCGTTAACCGGAATGTAAACCAGACCCGTATCGGGATTAAACGCCATGGGATGCCAATTGTGGGCGCCTGTCGGCCCGGGCACCACGGCATACAGCGCCAGATCGACTGCCTCTTCCACCAATTCTGGACGACCGTTTTCGTCAAACTCTCCCGTGGTCCAATTTTGAGCGGTAAATGGCGTCGCAGAGATCAACTCACCATCCGCAGCGTCCAACACATAAAAGAAACCATTTTTAGGCGCCTGCATGACCACTCTGCGATTGGCGCCGTCCTCCCCAAGGGGCAGATCGGCGAGTGTGATTTGCTGTGTGGCGGTGTAGTCCCAACGATCACGCGGCGTCGTTTGGTAGTGCCAGCGATAAGCGCCGGTATCGGCATCGACGGCGAGGATAGAAGACAAAAACAGATTATCGCCATCACTATCAGGGTCGCGGATGTCCGGATTCCAAGGCGAACCATTTCCCACGCCAATCAGCACCTGATCATTGACGGTGTCATAAACGATAGAGTCCCATGCCGTCCCACCGCCACCGTCTGTCACCCAAGCGCCGGTATCACCCCAGGTGTCGTTCGCCAACCTCTCCAACGACTCATCAGAAACAGCATCATCAGGACGCTTCTCTGGATTCGGCACAGTATAAAAGCGCCAGACCAAGTCACCGTTGTCGACATCATAGGCCGTGACGTATCCGCGCACACCGAGCTCGCCGCCCGCGTTACCAATAATCACCTTGTTCTTGAAAACTCGTGGCGCACCCGTAATCGTGTAGGGCTTGGTCTGATCCACCGTGATGTTGCTCCAGACCACCTCACCTGTTGCTGCGTCTAGTGCTTCTAATCGCCCATCAAAGACGCCGATAAACACCTTGCCGTCATGCACGGCGACACCGCGATTCACGACATCACAGCAGCCTTTGGCGGCGTCCTTTCCAGAGACTTTCGGGTCATAAACCCAAAGCTCGTCACCCGTCTTAGCGTCCAAGGCGTAGACCACTGACCAGGCGCTGGAAACGTACATCACCCCATCAACCACAATGGGTGTGGCCTCTGCACCACGCGGCTTGGCCATCTCATAAACCCAACCAAGGCCCAGCTCTGGAAGGGTATCTCGGTTGATTTGCCCCAGCGCCGAATGCCGCTGTTCGTCATAGCCACCGCCATAAGTGAGCCACATCTCAGGCTCAGATGCGGCGGCCTTGATACGGTCGGTATCAACCTGCGCAGCAGCAACCGCATCAGTAGGCGTTGCCACTGCCTCTTCCACCTGTTGATCACACGCCGCGAATGCGCTTGCGACAAAGACAATTGAAAGCCAACGAATCACCGACGCCATCTCATTCCCCATTTTTATGTATTTGCTTACCCGGCCAGTGTAGCCAAAAGCACCTAAAGATGCGTATAAACGGCAGCTTTTTCGCGCCTGCGCTAGGTGTCAGAAGAACCAACCACTGACTCGACGATCGGGTTACTTAGATAGAAACGACATGCCCTCTTCGAGTCCCCGCAGTGTGAGGGGGTACATGTTGCCCTCCATCAACTGGCGCGTAATCGAAATGGACTGGGTGTACTCCCATTCATCCTCAGGCACGGGGTTAATCCAAATACACTTTTCATAGGTTTCGCGCAGCCGCCTCATCCACAGCTCGCCCGACTCCTCATTCCAATGCTCAACCGACCCCCCGGGCTGCATTATTTCGTAGGGCGACATGGATGCGTCTCCCACAAATACCAGCTTGTAGTCATGGCCATACTTATGCATCAGATCCAGTGTGGAAGTGCGCTCATTAAAACGCCTGATATTATTTTTCCAGACGCTCTCGTAGAGGAAGTTATGAAAATAAAAATATTCCAAGTGTTTAAACTCGGTTCTCGCTGCTGAAAACAGTTCCTCGCACACCTTCACATGGGGATCCATCGACCCACCAATATCTAAGAAAAGCAGCACTTTCACCGCATTGCGGCGCTCTGGCACCATTTTGATATCCAAGAGACCCGCGTTTCGCGCGGTCGACTTAATCGTGTCGTCTAGGTCAAGCTCTTCCGTCGCCCCCGTGCGGGCGAATTTGCGCAAACGGCGCAACGCGACTTTGATATTGCGCGTTCCCAACTCGACGCTGTCATCTAGATTTTTGAAATCGCGACGATCCCAAACCTTGGCGGCCCGCTTATTCTTGCTCTCACCCCCGACGCGAATGCCCTCCGGGTGATAGCCGTCATTACCAAAAGGGGAAGTTCCCTCTGTGCCGATCCACTTGTTCCCACCCTGATGGCGCTTCTTTTGCTCTTCCAAGCGCTGCTTGAACTGCTCGATCAGCTCCTCGAGACCACCGAGGCTCTCGATCTTGGCCTTATCCTCTTCTGACAGTTGCTTCATAAACTCAGAGCGCAACCAGTCGTCGGGGATCATTGCCTCTACGACGTCATCGAGGGCCTCTAGATCCTGAAAATGTAATCCGAATGCCCGATCAAAACGGTCATAGTACTTTTCATCCTTGACCAAAATGGCACGAGACAGCGAGTAAAAATCGTCCATGTCACCAAAGACCAGCCGTCGCTCCATCGCTTCGAGCAGATCAAGTAGCTCTCTGGGTGTCACGGGGACCCCAGTATCCTTTAGCACATGAAAGAAATTAACGAGCACGACGTCAGCGGGCCTCTCGGCGATGCATAAATGCCAAACGCTCTAGTAGCTGAACATCCTGCTCGTTTTTCAGCAGCGCTCCATACAGTGGCGGAATCGCTTTGGTCGGGTCGCGGTTCTTGAGAACCTCATCGGGAATGTCATCCGCCATCAGCAACTTGAGCCAATCGATCAGCTCTGACGTGGACGGCTTTTTCTTCAGGCCAGGAATCTCGCGCAACTCAAAAAACATCTCCAGTGCTTCCTGGACCAAACTCGTCTTAATTTTGGGATGATGAACCGCAATGATCTCTTTCATCGTTTCTTTACTGGGGAAATTAATGAAGTGGAAAAAACAGCGCCGTAAAAACGCATCGGGCAATTCTTTTTCGTTATTTGAGGTAATGATGATGATAGGGCGTTGCTTTGCCTTAATCGTCTCACCGGTCTCGTAAACAAAAAACTCCATGCGGTCCAACTCGACGAGCAAATCGTTCGGGAACTCGATATCAGCCTTATCGACCTCGTCAATCAGTAACACGACCTGCTCGTCTGCGGTGAATGCTTCCCACAGCTTTCCGTGCTTAATGTACCGACTGACATCTTCTACCTTGCCATCGCCCAACTGCGAATCGCGCAACCGCGAGACTGCGTCGTACTCATACAAACCCTGCTGCGCTTTGGTTGTCGATTTAATGTGCCACTGAATCAATGTTTTGCCTAAGCTGGCTGCCACCTCTTCTGCCAGCATCGTCTTACCGGTTCCTGGCTCACCTTTGATGAGCAGTGGTCGCTCAAGCGCCACTGCGGCATTGACCGCCATTCTGAGATCATCTGTGGCGACGTAGCGTTCCGTTCCCTCAAACTTCATACCGTTATTCTCTCGTTTCTGTTGACTTAAAGGCGGGCAGACTACCCGAAGTCAGTGCGACACACCACTCACAGCGACTCAGTAGAGACCCGTCGACGTGCTCTCCACCAGCCCAACAGCGCACCAGCCAGACCGCCCGCCGCCAACCACAGTGCCGGCTGCAGGGCCGCTGCGATCCCGTCGCCAAACAAGGCGTTGAAGATCACCACAATGAGCGCGGGGGCAATCGAGGCGGCCTCACTACTCGGATAGGCCGGCGTCAACAGCAGCCCACCAATGAGACCCATCGCGACTGAACTGGCTAGGCTCGCTGAGCGCTGAAACCAAAGTCTGCGAATCATTGCTAATCCCACTAGCGCTGCCAAGCCATAGGCACAGACTGCGATAATGAAAGACTGGGTCGTTAGCATATTGACTGCTCCCTCTCGTGGGGTGGGGGCGGCATTTGCAAAAAATAACCCTGTGTCTGCAGAGAGCTCATCACCTCCGCCGCGGTTTGCATTGCCAAAGGCTGATCAGGAGTCAACAGTAAGGTCAGCACCTTTTGCGGCTCTGAAAATATCGCGGCCAGCCCCTCTGGCCAATCCTCTGGATGTAAATCCTTGGGTACATATAAAAAGGTATGTGGCCTACGGTGCGTTTTGAACACGTCGACCTCCATCTCTGCCGGCACCGTCACGCTACGCCTCTTCGAGTAATAATTGTTTGAGTGGATCAATCACCGTCGTCTCACGCCAACCAGACCACGCCGTTGGACTCTCCAGCGCTGGCTCTGAACGCTGGCGAATCAAGCGCTCAAGATCCGATTTTGGCATCAGCACCTCTGGCGGTATCTGTAGCGTTTCGGCAAGGGTTTTGAGGCGCTCACTCAGGCGGCTCAGCACATCCCTGTCACTGCGCGACAAAGGCACCACAATATCTTTGTGCCTAGCGGCATCTGGCGCCGCCTCAGCAAGGGCGATTTGCGCCAACAGCGTTTCACCAGCCCGGCGAACCAACCCCGCTGGTATCCCCTCAACACGATGCAAGTCATTGACCGAAGCAGGCATCGCTTGGGCCAGCGCCATCACCAATTTGTCGTTCAGAATCCAGCTGCGCGGACGGTCAAGCTGTCGGGCCTCGGTCTCGCGCCAATTGACCACGGCCGCCAACACGGCCTGCTGTTTCGGCGGCAAGCGATAAGCGGTTTTGAACTTACTGAGGGGCGGCTTACCACCGGGGGTCATCCGCGCGCCCTCCTCCAAGATCCACCCTTTGCGGCCCATTTCCTCTGCACGCTCGAGCAGCTGCACCCCGATCGGGTAGAGATAGCTCACATCTTGCGCGGCGTACTCTGCTTGCGAGTCCGTCAAAGGACGCTGCAACCAATCTGATTGCGTCTCTTCCTTGGGGAGATCCACCTCAAAGAACTGCGCCACGATAGCGCGATACCCTAGGCCCCCACCCAGACCCAGTAGCGCGGCCGCTCGCTGGGTGTCAAACAGCGGCGAGGGCAAGACCTGAAGCCAGTGCTCGAAGACCTCAAGGTCCTCACTGGCGCTGTGCAGACATTTAACTTGAGCGGGATCCGTCAAAAATTCTCGTAAGGCATCGAGCTTGTCTAGTTGCAGCGGATCGATCAGGTAAGCAGCACCGCCCCAACACAATTGCAGCAGCGCGACTTGGGGATAGAAGGTATCGCGGCGGCGAAATTCGGTATCCACCGCCACTTGCTCATATCCGCGATGCGCCGAGAGTAGCGCCTCGAGCTCTGCTGATGTCTCAATCCAAGTAGACGTCATTCCTGCACGACCGTTCGTCCACTCAGCGCATGCGCCAGCGTACTCGAATCCGTGTATTCCAGCTCGCCCCCCAGCGGCACACCGTGCGCTATGCGAGAGACCGTCACCGCCGCGTCGCGGGCGCGCTGGCTGATGTAATAGGCCGTTGCCTCACCTTCGACAGTCGGGTTGGTTGCCAAGATGACCTCCCTAACTTGCCCCGCGGTGAATCCAGCACAGAGCGTATCCAGCCCCAGCTGCTCAGGCCCAATGCCATCGATCGGCGATAAATGGCCCATCAACACATAATAGTGACCCCGAAAACTGCCACTTTGCTCAATCGCCATGACATCGGCAGGCGCCTCCACAACACATAGGGTGGACGCGTCGCGTTTGGGGTCTGAGCAAATCTCACAAATGGCAAGCTCAGTGAAATTGCGGCAGCGTTCGCAGTTACGCACTTTGGCCAGCGCCGTCTCAATGGCCTCCGCAATCTCCTGAGCGCCCTCCCGATCCCGCTCCAACAAATGTAAAGTCATCCTTTGCGCTGATTTGGGTCCGACACCTGGCAAGTGTCTCAAGCCATCAATCAGCCCCTGTATAGACGGACTTAACTTCATAAAAAACAATCCTTTATGTGGCTATTATTCCAACATAAGTCACGTTTTAAATCGCACATAAAAGAACCCATTAAGCCAGATCCTCCGGCGCTGCGGCCTGCCCATCGAAACCGGCATCTGCAGTATTGGGGCGAATGCTACCGGGAATAATCTCGCCATCAAATGCCCTGATCAGCTGCTGCAACGCATCGTCATTGGAGATGGCCTGTTCGGCCTCTGCAAGCTGCTGTGCCGCCACTGCCGCGCGATGGCTGGCCGGCGTGCGGGTGGTCTGCGGCACCCTCTCGATCGTGGCGTGTATCGTCTGTCCGATCTGCTGACTCAAGGCCTGAGACAGCTGCTCAGGATGCCGATCGTTAAACAGACTGGCATCGGCCTGCGCGATCGCAAAACGCAGCGTAGGATCTGACACCTCAAGTAGCTCCAGGTTCAGGGCAATATTGTGCAGAATCCCAGCGAACGTCAGGGCATCAAACACCAGTGGCCATCGATCCGGGCTCAAGGCAATCAACGTCACGCGCTCTTCGCCGACTGCTCGCACGTCTGCTGAGTCGCTTATTGGCGCCTCTGCAACCACTGGCGCCGCCTTGGCGTTACCCGCTGCCGAAGGATCCTTGCTGTGCGGGGTGCTCCCAGGCATTTCCACCACTGTTTCATCTGTTGCGGAGACCGCAGCACGATGAGGACTAGAGGATGCCGTCTGGTCGGTCAGAACAGTTTGGTCGATTCGTGGCGCGATGGTCGCCGCTGATTGGGCGCCCTCCGAACCCCCCTGTCTTACCACCGGCGTCGCCGGCGGTTCAGGCTTTTTTACCGGGGGTTCTCCTGCAGCGGCTTGTGGCTGAATCACCACCGCAGGCCGGAACGCAATCATACGCAGCAGCACCATCTCAAGACCCGCTCTCGCCGAGGAGGCAAGATAAACGTCTCGTCGGCCTGAGGTCGCCATTTGCCAAAACAGCTGCGTGTCGTCGATGGTAGCGAGTGCCGCTAGCTCCACAATCCGCGCCTGATCGGGCCAACTCGTGTCCAGCGCGTCCGGGACCGTTTGCGCAATGGTCATCTGGTGTAAAATGCTGGCGAGCTCGTCGAGCGTTGAGACAAAATCTGGAGCGTGCTCGGCAATATGCGCGACTAAAGACAACACCGTAGCGGGATCGTCTTCGAGAATCGCCGCGACAATCTCAAGTACCTGACCTCGATCTACCGTTCCCAGCATTTCACGCACTTCAGCGCCGGCGAGCCGCCCCTCACCGAAGGCAATCGCTTGGTCACTCAAGCTCAGCGCATCACGCATGGATCCCTCAGCCGCACGCGCAATCAACGATAACGCCTCGGCGTCGGCGTCCACCGACTCAGCGCTCAATATGTGCGTGAGGTGCGCAACAATTTGCTCTGGCTGCATGTTTTTGAGGTTGAACTGCAGGCACCGTGAGAGCACGGTCGCGGGCAACTTCTGAGGATCGGTCGTCGCTAGCAGGAACATGGCATGGGGCGGCGGTTCTTCCAAAGTCTTCAACAGCGCGTTGAAGCTGTGGTTCGACAACATATGCACTTCGTCAATCAGATAGATCTTGTAACGCGCTCGGGTTGGCGTGTACTGCACGTTTTCAAGCAGTTCCCGCGTATCTTCAACCTTGGTTTTCGATGCCGCATCCACCTCGATCAGGTCGACTGAGCGGCCCTCTGCGATTTCTAAACAGGCGCCGCATTCACCGCAGGGGGTCGAGGTCACTCCGGTGTCGCAGTTCAAGCACTTGGCAAGGATCCGTGCCACCGTCGTTTTCCCGACGCCGCGTGTTCCAGTGAACAAATAGGCGTGGTGCAAACGGCCCGTCTCCAACGCATTCACGAGTGCTTGGAGCACATGCTGCTGTCCGACCATTTCGGAAAACGTGCCGGGGCGCCATTTGCGGGCGAGAACCTGATGTGACATGCGACACCATCCGTCAATAGGGAGGCGACTCGAACAGCCACACCCCGGCACCCGAATCAGTGACTACCGTTGCTCCCTTCCGGGCCTGGCGGAGTTCATCACCTATCGCTGCGGGGGGACCGTCCGAGCCACCACAAACCCCGCGTCTCAGCGGGGGACGACAGTGTCGCCAAAACCCCCGCCGTAAGCAAGCTGGCATCACTGTTCCGAGCGCGATGGGTTGATGTAAATCAGTTTTACATTTTATGTAAAAGCCATTAACATTGGCCGGTTACTGTTTGTATTTGCCCGAGGCAATACCATGCTCAATCCCAATGCGATCCGATCAGTCTGGCTTGTTGTCCTGGCGATCGGTCTGACAGCCGGCGGTACCGCGCTGATCGAAGCCAATAAGGTGATCACCACCTCGGCCGACCGCGCGCCGATGCCAGTGGCCGCCACGCTTTTTCTTCAAGAAACGGGTTATCGCCGCAAGGCCACCTATTTAGGGCTTGTGCGCGCTGGCTCTGATAGTTTGATTGGCTTCGAAGTCGCCGGACTACTCCAAACATTGCCCGCCACTGAGGGGATGCGCGTCGCGCCAGGCGACGTCCTCGCACAGCTCGGCACGGACACCCGCCGAGCAAGGCTGGATGAGGCCAGTGCCACGTTACAGCGGGTCATCGCAGAGCGTTTACAAGCGGAGCACCGCGCCGAGCGGATTGCGAAGCTGGTCAAAGACGGCTCGGTATCAGAGCAAGACTACGATGATGCCAAACTCACCGCGCAGGCGTTTAACGCCGCCGAAAATTCCGCTAGAGCGCTGCAGCGCTCTGCTGAACTGAGCCTTAACAAGAGCACTCTGGTTGCTCCGTATGAGGCCGTCGTCGCCGAGCGCCTGGTGCAAATCGGTGCCGTTGTGGCACCCGGCACGCCAGTGCTCAGGCTAGTGACCGCCGCCGGCCGAGAAGCCCATATTGGCGTACCAATTGAGGTCGCGCGGCGCCTCCAGGTGGGCCATTCTTATCCCCTCACATTGACGGGCATCACCGTCGACGCCACGCTCCGTGCTATCCGCGACCACCTCGATCCCGCGACCCTGACAGTGGGCGCCGTATTCGATTTCAGCGATCAAACCATCGCCAGCGTCGGAGAATCCGCTGAACTGACCGTCGAAGAGTCGGTCGAGGCCGAAGGCAGCTGGCTGCCGATTACGGCGCTGCTTGCGGCCCCAAGAGGCCTATGGGACGTCCTGGCCATTTACGCTGACGATGAGGGCCACTTTAGAGCCCGACGCGAGAGCGTCGAAATATTGTATACACAGGGCGATCAAGTTTTCGTGACCGGCACGGTGATTCCGGGCGAGGCAGTGGTCGCATCGGGCTTACAGCGCATCAGTCCCGGGGACTTGGTTGAGCCCCTCTTCATTGCGAACAAAACAATGGCGGACAAAGCAGCGTTATGATTGCGCGACTGCTGCACGCCAATACCCGCTACCTCGCGTTGGTGATTCTGACGATCGTCGTGGTGGGTTACACCAGCCTCAATGGGATGGCGCGCAAAGAAGACCCCGCGATCACACCGTTCTTTGCCTCAGTGCAGACCGCTTTCTTAGGCGCCAGCCCAGCACGCGTCGAGGCGATGATCACCAAACCGCTGGTCGACGCACTGCGTGCAGAGCCCGATGTGCAAGACGTTGACAGCACCTCTGCTGCTGGTATGTCGTTAATTTTCATCGAGATCGACTATCGATTGCCCAAAGACCGGATTGCCAAAATCTGGTCTGAACTCAGAGATACCATTGACCAAGTGGCCACGACCTTCCCCCCCGGCGCGATGGCACCGGATTTTAATGACGAAATTTGGACCGAATTTGTCAAAATCGTGGCCATTCGGGGTCAAGATGGGCTGCCGCTCACCCCTGGCCAGCTGCGTCGTCAATCGCTGCAATTTGCCGATGCCGCCAGAGGCGTGTCACAAACTCGACGCGTTAAGCTCTATGGCCTACCCATCGAAGAAGTCCGTGTCGAACTCGATGAAACGCGCTTATCGATGCTGGGCATCTCCATTGATGAGGTCGCCAGCGCACTCGCACAGGCGGATGCGCGCGCCCCCGCAGGCAGACTCACGGGCTCTAGTGCCGCGCTCACGGTGGAGCTCACCGGAGAATTTGAGGATCTAGAGTCGGTCCGCAGTGTGATTGTCAGAGGGTTACCCGACGGCCGCTCGATTCGCGTATCGGATCTGGGGCGAGTACACAAATCCGAGGTCACCCCGCTAGAGAGTCTGTCTCTATCGAACGGACAGCGCTCTGTGCTGATCGGGATTGAGATGCAACCGGGTTATCAGGTTGACCGTTACAGCGACCGATTCGAACAATTTTTAGCCGACTATCGAGCCGCCGCCCCCCGAGGTATCGCGATTGACGAGAGCTTTGATCAATCGGGCTATACCACCGACCGGCTAGTCAGTATCGGTAAAAGTCTATTAGCCGGCATCACCCTCGTGCTGAGCGTCTTACTGATCACGCTGGGGTGGCGCGCCGCGCTGGTGGTCGCGGTCATTCTGCCGCTGTGCGCTTTGATGTCGATGGTCGCATTATTTTATTTGAAGATCCCCATTCAGCAGATGTCCGTAACCGGTCTTGTGGTCGCCCTCGGATTGCTCGTAGATGGTTCGATCGTCATGACCGATGAAATTCGCAAGCGCCTCCTCGCTGGCCTCTCCCCCATCGAGGCGATGAACGGCGCTGTCTCTCGCATGCGCATTCCGCTGTTGTCCTCTACCCTGACCACTGTGCTCGCCTTTTCGCCACTGGTACTGCTGCCGGGTGCCAGCGGTGACTTTCTGGGTTCGATCGCCATCGCGGTAGTGGCGATGCTCATTTCCTCTTTTATTTTGGCGATCGCTGTGACGCCGGTACTGGCATCACGATGGTTGCCGTCGGGCATTGCGCTGGAGTATCGCTGGTGGCGAGCAGGCGCCAATAACGCGCGACTGTCAGCTTTTTTCCGTGCCTCACTGCATTGGTCAATTCGCAATCCAATCGGCTCCTTTTCGCTGGCGCTAGTGCTGCCACTCATGGGCTACCTCAGTTTGGATACGCTCACCCAACAATTCTTTC
>Ga0213869_10002704_pt1 | contig 12133 bp, 10 predicted proteins | sample PICome_10_FD_160083 | JGI IMG/M metagenome (GOLD analysis project Ga0213869, IMG submission 160083) | Coastal seawater microbial communities near Pivers Island, North Carolina, United States - PICO132 | ecosystem: Environmental > Aquatic > Marine > Coastal | place: USA: North Carolina...
CAATGACCAGGGTCAATATAACCATTGCAGCTGGTGGAAGGCCAATGCCGAGAAATCCTTTGATCAGACCCGCAAGAAAAAACGCTCCCAAGATCACTAACGTGATCACAATGTCTTGGGAGGGTAAAAGTGATGCTGTTATGAACTCGTTCAAGGTCCCTTGATTCTATTCCTGATTCGCACTGGTGCGGTTTGAGGCCAATGCTTTATAGACACCTGTGCCAAGGGTTATTGCCCCTGCAACGATAAGAATCAAGCATATAGGTCGTGACAAATAAGTAATGAGATCGTAGTGAACCATCTGCATTCCTTGCGCAAAATTCTGTTCACCGATCTTGCCCAGAATGATCCCGAGAACAATGCCTGGGATTGAATAACCCGACCGCCTGAGCAAAAATCCAATCATTCCAGCAAGGAACATCACCATTACATCCAAAACAAGCCCGCGCCCAATGTAAGAACCGATACTTGCCAGCATTAAAATCATTGGCGCCAGAAAATGAAACGGTATTCGGAGAAGTTGTAAAATAGTTTTTGTTTCGATTAGGCCAATGAAGAGAATAGACACATTGGCGTAGAACATTGCTGCAAAAACAACCCATATTAGTTCTGGAGAGTTGTAGAATACCAGAGGGCCAGGTTCCATATCGTGGAATTGAAACACTGCTACCATTATAGCTGTCAGGGCGCCACCTGGCAGTCCAAGCGCGAGTAAAGGGATCATGGCGGCGCCGGTCGCAGCATTGTTTGCGGTCTCAGATGAGATAACTCCCTCAAGGTTGCCCTTGCCAAATGACTCTTTATCTTTTGACCATCGTACGGCTTCGCCGTATCCCATAAATGCAGCAAGTGTTGCCCCGATCCCAGGTAGAATTCCACAGAAGAAACCTACGAGAATAGATCTCACAACTGCAATTTTGTATCGCCACAATTCAAGAAAGGTTGGAAAATTTACATCTAATTTTGGCGCGTTATATTTTCCAAAAGCACGTTTTTCAGCCTGAATAAAAATTTCTGAAACTGCAAAAAAACCAAGTATTGCTGGGACAAAAGCGATGCCCGCTGCGAGGTCCGTCATTCCAAAGTTATAACGATTTATTCCCCCCACTGGATCTTGGCCAACTGTAGCAACGAGCAAGCCAAGAAGCACGGACATCCAGCCTTTCCAGATCGTATTTCCTCCAACTGAAGAGGCAACAGCAAGTCCAAAAAAGACAAGTGCAAAAATTTCTGGTGGGCCGATGTTACGGATCGCCCATTTTGCTAATGGTTCTGTTGCGGCCATCATAAGTAAAGCAGACGCTGTGCCGCCAATAGCTGAGCAAAGCACGGCAGCTCCCACAGCTTTACCTGCACGGCCTTGTTTAGTCATTGGGTAACCGTCAAAGGCGGTTGGAGCATTCTCTGGAGCGCCAGGGATGTTGAAAAGAATGGCTGTAATTGCGCCCCCATAAGTTCCAGTGCAGTAAATAACCGCAAACAGCATTACTCCCTGAGCTGGCTCGAGCCCGGCACTAAAAGGAAGAAGTATTGCTGCCAGGGTGAGCATGCTGACACCTGGAATTGCGCCGAAAAGCATTCCGCCGATTACGCCAAAAACGAATATCAATATTGTGATTGGATCACCAAAAAGTGCAGCAGTCCCGGCAAGAAAATTTTCGATCATAATGATAAATCCAGATTTAGAACATGTTTTGCAGCTGATTGTTCATGCGTAGCATAAACGCACTGAAATCGTAGAATGGTGAAACGGTGCCTTGGGGTAGGGGCGCGTTGAGAACAATCATAAACAACCCAATTATTATTGCATAAATGAACAGCGTTATTCCTATTATCCAGTGCGGCCGGCGTTCTCCAAGAAGAATTATGACCAGCGCTGTGAATGCTGGGGTTGCCGCATAGAACCCTACGGGTTTTAAAGACCAAGCAAAAATCAAAGGCAGAAATAAAAAGCTGCCGATGTTTAAATATGATGATAATGGTTTCTCAGCATCGTCTAAATCGTCTTCACTTATGCCAACACGACCTGGTTGAGGAGTAGAGCCGTTTGCGCGTTGATAAAATAAATTGCCTGCAATAACCAACATCAACATTAGTAAAATAGAACGAGGCCATGCAGTAGCCCCAAATTTGTATATCTCAATTTTTTGATTAAACTCAAACGAATAAATAAAAAATAAAGCTGCAATAGCAACCCAGGCCATTGCTTCTATCAAGTGAGATGTGTTCAGCTTTCCCATTGTCCAACCTCTAAAAACCCTGCGGATGTAAATCCGCAGGGTCTTGGTATTTATCTTTAGCTTTGATGATTATTTGACGGCCATACCCATTGATTTGTAAACTTCACGATACTGCTTGATAGCGCCGTTAATCAATGTTCTTGCTCCGTCAGTATCGCGATAGCTGTCAATAACGCTCATAAACTTTGAGTCATTGAATTTTTGATAGCTATCTTGACAGTAACCGCGTTGGAAAGCCCACTGCAACCACTTTACCCGATCAGCTGGGGCGTTGGCATTAACATAGAAGCCGCGGAACCGAAGTAACGGGGTAAACGACATGCCCATTTCTGTGTGGGTTGGGACATCGGCAAACGCTTTTGGACGCTCGTCGAAGATGGTAAGGATTGGTTTAAAATCACCAGAGTCCAGGAATTTTTTCACGTCACCAGGCTGTTCAAAGAGAGCGTCAACCTGACCACCCATTAGGGCGCCGTATCTTGGAGCTCCTTTGTCAAAGGAGATTTGCTGGATTTTCATGCCGGTCGCGTCAGTGATGAACTTCATTGAAACACGTTCCATTGAGCCTTCTTTTGAAACGTTTGCAATTGTTGCTTTTCCACCTTGCTTTTTAACCCATGCTACAAATGACTTCCAATCGTTGTAGCGTGTTTCGCTTGAACGGATATAGATTTGTGAGAATGTCACTTGCGAAATGACCAGAGGGATCAGGTCTTTTCCAGGATTCGGTTTAGAAGAGTCCAGTGCATGCGCTGAAGATGCGTCATCAATGTGTTCTAGGACATTGTAACCATCTGCTGGCGCTGCCATGTAAGCGGTCATCCCGACTGTACCAGAACCGCCAGGTTTGTGGTCGCGGTTAATATCCACACCTGTGAGTTCGGTCACAGCTTTTGCCATTGCGGCCGCCACCTGACCTGAGCCGCCAGCAGGGCCGTAAGGGACAATCATAGTCAATGCACGGTCAGGAAACCCGCCCGGCTTTGCCATGCTTTCTTCACTAACTTTACATTTAAAGCCATGCCCGCCAGCAAAACTTGCTGTTGACACGCCAGTTACCATGCCAGCAAGCAAAACGCCTGTTGCGATAGATTTTACGATTTTCACAATTTCCTCCGTATTAAATTTTTATGATCAACAGTTTGGCCAATTGAAATGAAAATGCAAACATTTCCTAGCATTATGTTGGAAAAAATTGCCTCGTTCGTTCCTTTTTTACAGATTCAAGCATGCCAATGGATTTGTGTGAATAAACCAAGCGTCGCCTAATGCTGCGACCCTGCCAAAGCTGGCAGATTAGAGGCGTCTATTGGTTTGTGGTGATTGGGTGATCTAAGACACTAAATCAAGAAGCTTCATGCGTTGCACCTTGCCTGACGGGCCTTTTGGCAAATCGTCCAGAAAATAAATATGATCCGGGGTCTTATAGGCGCCGATCCGGCTTGTGCAAAAGGCACGCAATTCATCTTCTGAAATGGTTTTGCCATCCTTTAGCCGAACGCAGGCTTCGACGCGCTGACCGTAATCCTTGCATTCGCGGGCAAATGCAGCAGCCTCTAAAACAGCGTCATGTTCCAGCAAGGCTTCGTCAATTTCGCGCGGTGCGATATTTTCCCCGCCTTTGATGATCAGCTCTTTGATCCGGCCAGTGACAAAGATGAACCCATCTTGATCCATGCGCCCCAGATCGCCGGTGCGAAGCCAGCCATCGGCGGTGATGGTTTTAGCGGTTTCGTCTGGCCGGTCGAGATAGCCCTGCATGACATTGCTGCCACGAACCAGAATTTCGCCTTCGATATCAGGCCCCAAAATCGAAAGATCAGGGCCAGCGATGGCGATTTCATTACCATAGCCGATACCGGGCGAGCCAATTTTGCGCTCTGCTGGCGGTAATGGGTTTGACAAGATTTGTGCGCCGGTTTCGGTTAGGCCCATCGTTTCGATAATCGGAATATTGAACCGCTTTTCAAATTGACGGTGAATTTCGGGCGGCAGCGGCGCCGAGGCTGAACGCGAAAAGCGCAGCCGGTCACGATTAAGATCAGGAACGGTCTCATCATTCAGCAAATAGGCAAATAGCGTTGGCACGGCACTGAACCAGCTGCAATCAAACTGCTTCATCTGCGCCCAAAAATGCGTTGCCGAAAAGCGCCGTGGCATCACAAGCCCGCTTGCCGATACTAGAGTGCCCATCACGGTAACGCATAGGCCATTAATATGGTAAATCGGCAAAACACACATGCCAATATCGGTCTTATCCAGCTTGTGCGCGACGCAAACATTACTTCCCGCCGCAATCAAATTGGCATGTGACAGCAAAACCCCTTTTGGCACGCCGGTGGTTCCCGATGTATACATCAAAAGGCCAATGCTTTTGGCGTTTGGGCGGCGCAAATCGGCTTTGTTAATTGGGGTAATTCCGGTTTCGTCCCAGCGCGGGCCTTGGTCGATATCCATGCTTACAATTTGCGGCATGGTTTTTGGCGCGTCAGGCATTGCCGCCAAAGCGTCTTCAACCATCGACCGGCAATCATCGGCGCAAAGAATGATTTCGGTTTTAGAGTGTGACAACACAAAACCAAGGGTTTTAAAGCCTGCAACCAAATTCAATGGTGTTGCGCGATAGCCGCCAAACACAGTGCCGAGAAAGGCAAAACTCGCTGCGGCGCCATTTGCCGACGCAATCGCAACCGACGCACCATCTGATAGGCCAGCACCTTGAAGATAACAGGCGATTTCGTTGGCGCGGTCAAGGCTGTCCTGCCAGGTAAAGGCCTGTTCCGTTTCAGGTGTTGTCAGCCAAATCGCATCGGGTGAAACCGATGCGGTGTTGCTCAGCAGATCGGGAATGCTAGACGATGATGCACCCGACATGATTTAGACGCCCGCTTGTTTGCTGGCTTTGAAATAGTCAGCAAACATTTCGTCAACTGTTGGCTCAACGGGGGCAATTGGACGGGCAATCCGTACATGATTGACAAAATGCGTCCAATTCAAATTATCGTCAATCGAATTACCACCCCATGACCCACAGCCCATCGACAGCGAGAAAGGAAGACCATTGTCGAATGACCCGCCAGTGGCAAAGCAATGCGCCTGATTGACGATGATACGGCAGGCCTGCATATCCATGGCCAATTCGCGCGCACGGTCATCATCTTTACTATGCAATCCCAATGAATGACCGCGTCCCTGATAGGCGTGAATTTCGCGTGCCATTTCCTTGGCTGTTCCAAAATCAGATGCGCGGTACAGCGCAAAAAACAACGCCATTTTTTCACCCGAAATTGGCGCGTCTGGGCCAATGGCTGATGCCGGTGCCACCAGAAATTTCGTGCCTTCGGGTGCTGCATCAGTAAATCCAAGCGTGTCAAGAACAGCGTCAATATCCTTGGCAAGCATATTGCGGTTCAAATGACCGTCATGCCAATGCGTGCTAATCAGGTGATTTGTCTGGTCTTGGTCAAGACACATGCCGCCAGCGCGGGCAATCGCCTGCAAAAACGCGTCATAAACAGCATCAATAACAATCACCGCATTTTCGGATGAACAAGATGTCGCGTTATCAAAACATTTTGAACGGGCGATTTTGCCGGCCGCATCATCAAGATCGGCGGTTTCGTCAATGATTGTCACAACATTGCCCATGCCAACCCCAAGCGCGGGCGTGCCGGATGAATAGGCCGAACGGACATTGCTTTGTGAGCCGGTGACAACCAGCATATCGACGCCTTGCATCAGCCGTGCGGTTTTTTCCTTTGACGGCGGATTCGGCACCATCTGCACAAGATCATGGTCAAGACCGATTCGGTCAAATTCGGCATAGACATATTCCAGCAATTTAGCCAAAGGCGCGGCACCTTTGGGCGATGGCGCCAGAATGATGGCATTTCCGGTTTTCAAGGCATTGACAACATTATTGATTGGCGTTGCCAACGGGTTGGTTGACGGCACGATCGCCGCAACAACCCCTTTTGGCCGCAAAAATTCACTGACCCCTGATTGGGCATCATCATCGATCAGGCCAAAGCTGGTTTTGCCATGGATGTCACGAAGCAGGCCAAGCGTTTTCCGGTGGTTTTTGGTGATTTTATCAGCAATCTTGCCAAGACCGGTTTCGGCAACGGCAAAGGCGGCAAGCTCGGCATTGCGGCTTGGTTCCATCAGCGCCCATGCGGCGGCTTCGGCGGCACGGTCAAACCGTTCCTGACTTCCGTTGGCTTCATAAGATTGCTGGGCTTTGCGCGCCCGTGCGATCATGGCATCAATATCGGCCGTTACGTCGGTCATCTATACACTCCCACCGAAAAAAGTTGGTTGCAATTAGCCTTCTGGCCATTTGATTGTCAATCATTCTGGCCGAAGATTCATCAAATTTTATAAAATTGCCGCAGAAACAGCCTGTTCAGCATTAATCGTCTTTACTGAAGGGCAGGCTAGCGGTTTTCCATGCGCTAAAGCCGCCATCCATGTCGCGGATATTGCTGAGTCCCATATCTTGAAGGGTTTTGGCAGCAAGTGCTGACCGCCAACTGCTGGCACAAAACAAAACAAGCTCGCCCTTGGTCGCAAAAATCTCTTTGTGATACGGGCTGTCGGGATCGGCCCAAAATTCCAACATGCCTCGCGGTGCGTGAAACGCGCCCTCAATGCGGCCGTCGCGCTGTAATTCGCGAATATCACGGATATCAATCAAAATGGCATCACCTGACTGCTGCCGGTCATGCGCGTCGGCTGGACTGATGCTGTTGGTTTGCTCCTTTGCCTCGGCAACAAGCATTTTTACGGTTTTGGTAACAGGCATTTTGTCTCTTTTTTAGTTATGGTCAGATTGAGGGCGGATTGGGGCGGTCAGATTTACGCCAATCAGCCAGAATAAGGGCGGGGTTGATGAGTTCCTTTAAATCACGGCGAACGCCAATCCAGCGAAGATGTATCGAATTGCGGACGATTTCTACATCATTGTCTTTCAGTTCATCGGCGATTGGTGCCCAGCGGAAAACCGCATCCGAACTTGATTGAAAGGCTGCTGGCCCATCAGCGATTAAATCCCAATTGGCAAAGGCGGCACGTTGTTTGCCGGTATCCCTCATCGCGGCAAAATCTTTTGGATCAATGTCATTTTGATCGTAGTCCAACAAAATGCCATCCAACATTTCAATCGCAAGTTCCCGCGCGGCCTTGTCGTTTAATCCGCCATCGCGTTTGAGCTGGGCAATGGCAAATAAGCCAAGATCGCAAATGGCGGCACCATAGACATGCCATCGGGCGATGCGCAAAGAGGTTAAAAAATCGTCATTTTGGAATAATTTTGGAAAGCGGGTGCCGGCGCGGGCTTTGACATAGGTGTAAAGCGTCACCTGCGACACAAATGCTGCGCGGCTGTCAATAAAATCATATAGTTGCTGGCGTGTTTTAAGCGGCGGGTCCTTGATGAATCCGATAATGCGCAGCACTGATTTGATGGTTGTTATCATTTGTTTTCAAAACGCTCACGCTAAAATATGTTGCCATTTACTCTTTATTCCCTAAGATTTTGCCTACGTATTGTCGTGAGCACAATAACAATAATCCGCGGCAACTTTTTGATCCTTCTCTGGTGCTGAATTTTGTTTTGCCCAACTAGGATTGTGGGGAAGTGATTTATTTGGAGAGTTAAATCATGGTTTTTGGAGGATGCTGTTATGAGCAGTCAATCTACCGGGGCGCCAAGTCACTGGGATAGGACGAAAAGTCTCTTATTCAAGACATTGGCCATCTGGATTTTCTTAGCATTTATAATTCATTGGTTTGGTGACGCCTTAAACGGCGGGGCTGGATCGTTCCCTGGCGGCTATTTTATGGCTGGCATGGGGGTTCAGATATCGTTCGCAATTCTTGTCTTCTGGTTTGTAACAAAACAAAGCCAAATTGATGACGAGTTCGGCGTTTCAGAAGATTAGGAGTGCTGTTATGAAACTTGAAGGTGGATTTATTAAAAACCTAGGCAGAGTTTATGGGGTCTATACACTTGGATTCTTAGGCTTTGTTATTATCATGGCAATCCTAGAACAAGCAGGCGTCAGTGCCGAGAAGATTGGCTGGATGTTTGTTGGATTTACCATCGCAATTTATGCCTTGATCGGCATTTTGTCCCGGACCATGGAATCGGGGCAATATTACGTTGCCGGACGTGAAGTTCCTGCCGTGTACAACGGTATGGCAACCGCTGCTGACTGGATGTCAGGTGCATCATTTATCGCGATGGCCGGTGGCATTTACATGAACGGCTATCCTTACATGGCGTTCCTTGTTGGTTGGACCGGCGGTTACGTGTTGGTGGCAAGCTTGATCGCGCCATATCTGCGCAAGTTTGGCTGTTATACGGTGCCCGATTTTATCGGTACACGTTATGGCGGTAACCTTGCCCGCTTCTGTGCGGTGATCGTTCTTGTCATGGCATCCTTTACCTATGTGACGGCGCAGATCAACGGTACGGGTACGGTTGCGGCTCGAATGCTGGATATTCCATTTGAATGGGGTGTTTGGGTTGGGTTGTCTGGTATCCTAGCCTGTTCAATGCTGGGCGGAATGCGTGCGGTGACATGGACGCAAGTTGCTCAATATATCGTGCTGATTGTTGCTTACCTCATCCCGGTGTTTTGGATGTCCAATAAACTTGGCTACGGGATGATACCACATCTGGCTCAATTTGATGCAGTTTTGGCTGTTCAAGAGTTAGAGCAACTCCACAACCTTGGTGCCGCGGTTGATCCGGCAGCTCAGGCTGCAGCTGGCAAGCTTAAGGCTCTTAGTGTAGGTATTAACGACGCCAGTGATACATTGATGGCAAAGTGGAAGTTTTTCACTCTGGTATTGTGCATGATGTTGGGAACAGCCTCACTGCCACACGTCCTAATGCGTTACTTTACCACTGCGTCGGTCAAGGCTGCACGTCAATCAGTTGGATGGTCATTGGTGTTTATTTGCCTGTTGTACTTAACCGCGCCTGCTTTGGCGACCTTTACCAAGCTGTCATTGCTCGATCCTAATCTGGCGACTGGTATTATCGGTAAATCATTTGCTGATGCGCAGTCTCTTGAGTGGGTTCAGAAATGGACTAGTGCTGGCTTCTTGAAGCTTGTGGATGGTAACGGCGATGGCATTTTGCAGTTGCAGGAATTCTTCATGAATGGCCAAATTGTTGTGTTGGCTACTCCTGAAATTGCTGGCCTGCCTTATGTGATCTCAGGTCTGGTTGCTGCTGGTGGTCTTGCGGCTGCCATGTCAACCGCCGATGGATTGCTTTTGGCGATTGCAAACGCTTTGTCACATGATCTGTATTACAAGATCATTGATCCAAAAGCGGACAGCGGTAAACGGCTTGTTGTAGCCCGGATATTGCTGTTGGCGATTGGTGCGGCTGGTGCCTATGTTGCGGCGCAAAAGCTGACCGGAATTCTGGGCGCAGTTGCTTGGGCGTTCTGTTTTGCTAATTCAGGATTGTTCTTCCCTCTGGTGCTCGGAATTTGGTGGAAACGTGCAAATCGGGCTGGTGCAATTGCTGGCATGATTGGCGGTCTCGCTGCAGGAACTGCTTACCTCTATGCGATTAGGTGGGGCGGCATGGATCCTTGGCTTGGCATTGATCATCTTCGGTTTGGTATGATCGGTATGCCAGTCAGTTTGATCTTGATGATCGTCGTGTCAAAGGCCACTGAGGCACCAGATGAGGAAACCATGAAAATGGTTGATTCGATCCGTATTCCAAAGGGCGAAGTTGTCCAAAACAGCTAAGGCATAAAGCCCGATGGGACTCAAAATCAAACTTGGTGGAGCAGGGTTTCTCCTGCTCCACTTTTTTTGTAAAATTCATTTGATAAAAGCTTCAAAGATTGATGGCAAATATATTGATGCGTGATTTCGGGGGGAATTATGGATAGCGGAATTAGCTGGAGCGTGCTGTTGCTCGACTACACGTTAGGGGCCGCGATGTGGACCCTGATCGGACGCTTTGGGATGACGATCTTTTTGAATGAAGATTCCGATTTCTTTTTCATGCGCGCCTTCATGAAAGTTACTGAACCGATGATCAGGGCGATGTCGTTCTTAACGCCAGGCTTTTTGGTCGATAGGTTGAAACCGCTTTATGTGGCTTGGTTCTTGTTTATGATCCGGTTTTATATAATGCCACTGTTTCTTGGCTATGATGTGATGGGAATGTTGTCATTCCCGCTCGAGTCGGAAGCGGCAAAGATCGTCTATGATTTAGGGCAGATTTTCCGCTAGCGACAGCGCACGCAATTGAATAATGATCATGTGGCAATGATAATTGGATTTTAAGTCTGGGTATGAACGAGGGACGGTTAATGAATAGCTATGCGCAAATCTATCGCGATGCAATTTTGGACACGGCTGGATTCTGGCTTAATGCGGCAACGGCGATTGATTGGGTAAAGGCACCAAAAACCGGTCTCGATGACCGCAATCCGCCGTTTTACCGCTGGTTTCCCGATGGTGAGATGAATAGCTGTTTCAACGCTGTTGATCGCCATGTTCTGGCCGGACGCGGCGACCAAAAGGCAATTATTTATGACTCGCCCATCACCGGCCATAAATCGACCCTAACCTATGCCGAATTACAACAGCAAACGGCAAAATTTGCCGGTATGCTTGCCGGTCTTGGGGTGGAAAAAGGTGATCGCGTTATCATCTATATGCCAATGATCCCGCAAGCTGTGGTGGCCATGCTTGGCTGTGCGCGGCTTGGTGCCATTCATTCGGTTGTATTTGGTGGCTTTGCGGCTGCCGAACTTGCCAAACGCATTGATGATTGCACGCCAAAAGTGATGATAAGCGCATCTTGCGGTCATGAACCCGGGCGTATTGTCGAATATAAGCCGCTTCTTGATGGTGCCATCGAAACGGCAAACCACAAACCTGACCATTGCGTGATTGTCCAGCGTGAGGCGCTTGAGGCCAGCCTTGTTGAGGGGCGCGATCTGGAATGGAATGCAGCGCTTGATGCAGCAACCGAACTGCCGCCGGTTCCGGTAAAGGCAACTGACCCTCTTTATATCCTTTACACATCGGGGACTACCGGCCAGCCGAAAGGTGTGGTTCGTGACAATGGTGGTCACGCTGTCGCACTTCAATGGTCGATGCGCCATATCTACGATATGCGGCCGGGCGATGTTTATTGGGCAGCGTCTGATATTGGGTGGGTGGTTGGCCATTCCTATATCGTCTATGCGCCGTTGCTTTTTGGCTGTACCAGCATTTTGTTTGAGGGCAAACCGGTTGGCACGCCTGATGCTGGCGTGTTCTGGCGGGTGATTTCCGAACATAAGGTCAAAGCCTTATTTACCGCGCCGACGGCCTTTCGGGCGATTAAACGCGCTGATCCTGATGGCGTATTTTTAAAAGATTATGATACGTCATGTCTGAAATATCTGTTTTTGGCTGGCGAACGTGCCGATCCAGATACGATTAGCTGGGCTGAAAACCAGCTCGGTGTGCCGGTGATTGACCATTGGTGGCAAACCGAAACCGGCTGGTCAATTTGTGCCAATCCAATGGGGATTGAGCATCTTGCCGTCAAGCTTGGTTCGCCATCATTGCCGATGCCAGGCTATGAAATTGATATTCTTGATGCGGATGGTGCGGTGTTACCAGCGGGTGAACTTGGGGCGATTGCCGTGAAATTACCATTACCGCCATCATGCCTTGCCACAATCTGGGGGGCTGATGACGCCTATGTTGAAAAATACCTCACCAGCTTTCCGGGCTATTATGAAACAGGTGATGCTGGCTATTGCGATGAGGATGGTTATCTCTACATCATGGCGCGTACTGATGATGTGATTAATGTTGCTGGCCACCGGCTATCAACTGGCCAGCTTGAAGAAGTGCTT
>Ga0213869_10002708_pt1 | contig 12130 bp, 10 predicted proteins | sample PICome_10_FD_160083 | JGI IMG/M metagenome (GOLD analysis project Ga0213869, IMG submission 160083) | Coastal seawater microbial communities near Pivers Island, North Carolina, United States - PICO132 | ecosystem: Environmental > Aquatic > Marine > Coastal | place: USA: North Carolina...
ATGAACAGTCTCTTTAATGTGTTTGCTATCTATTAAAGCTGGCCAGTAGACTAAGACAGGTCCCCCAGATCTTACTCCGCCTCCAGTAAAAAATCCTGGATAATTTGCTAAAGCCAGTTCTATCATCTTTGCTGTAAACATTCTCCCAACCAAATCCGGATCTTTTGATTTCACTGAAATCCTCAAAGAGGCCATGGCTTCTTCGTTAGAATTCGGATCTTTTTTGTCGGTTCTATCTAATAAAATTGAAACTTCATCAAATTGTTTTTTGCCTCCAACAGAGTTAAATAATGCATTAGTAATAATTTGAGCTTTTTCTTCAATATCTATGCCCGTAAGAATAAATTCCATACCATTTCTATAACCACCAGCAAGATTAATGCAGACTTTGTGAGTATTCGTTGGAGAGCTTCCTCTACATCCAGATACATATACTCTGTCTTTAGAAACTTCCTCAATATTCAAGGTATCAAAATGAGCTATGACATCTGGGTTTAAGTATGCGGGAGCACTAATTTCATATAAAAGCTGTGCAGTTACAGTTCCAGTAGAGACCAAGCCGCCAGTACCAGGATGCTTGGTAATGTAAAAACTTCCATCGTTTTTGATTTCAGCTATTGGATAGCCCACATTATCAAAGCTTGGCACCTCTTTAAAAAAAGAATAGTTTCCACCAGTTGCTTGGCAACCACATTCAATGATATGCCCAGCTGCTAATGCACCAGCCAATGCATCATAATCATCTCTCTTCCAATTAAATTTCCATGCTGCTGGACCAATGACTACTGCAGCATCCGTCACCCTTGGGCATACAACAATATCAGCGCCTTCATCCAATGCCTCTTTAATTCCCCAGGCTCCAAGATAAGCATTTGCTGTGAGTGTTTGACATCCTGATTTATCAATCGGAATATTTTTATCAATGTTAAGAAATGATTCTCCTTCATTTTTTAAGGAGTCCATTCTTGGCATTAAATCATCGCCAGTTATGTAAGCAACTTTGAGAGAAATATTTAGCTCATCTAAGATTTTCTCTATTTCATTAGCCATAGAAGAGGGGTTCAAGCCACCCGCATTTGTAACAATTTTAATATTTTGCTCTTTACATGACTTAGCTACTCCTTTCACTTGTTTAAGAAAAGTACCCACGTATCCCTTATCCTCTCCGCGTTGCATCCTTTGATTAAAAAGAATTGTCATGGTGAGTTCTGCTAAATAGTCTCCAGTCAGTACATCTATAGGTCCTCCATCCACCATCTCTTTAGCAGCAGATAATTTATCTCCGTAATAGCCGCTACAATTTGCAATTCTTATAATTTCTTCGCTCAAGATTTCTCCATTTTGATGCCATCAATAATGATCTTTGTTAAAAAATTACTAGTTTCTTCAGGAGTTTGGTGTAAATCTTTCAAGAGTTTCTTAGATTGAAAATATCTTCCCAGACCTCCCAAAAGTAATGCAGTTGCCTGAGTATCAATCTCTTTGATCTCATTTTTAATTCTTGCTTCATCTAAAAGATTTTTTATTAGGTCAGTTATGTATTGTTCATGATAGTCCACCATTGCCTTAGATGAATTTAAACTACTAAGAGATAGCGTGAATCTTTCAAATCTTGGCCCAACTGCTTGATTAGCTACAGTCAAAAAACTTTCTAATTTTTTTATTGGAGATGAATGAGCATTCATTGCATCTATAGCTATCTTGCCGTGTTTTTTTAGTACCCTATCAACGGTTGTTACTATTAATTCCTCTTTGCTTGGTGCAATTTCATATAGAGTCCTTAGTGAAATTTTCAACTGTTTTGCTAGATCAGACATTGTTGAAAATGATTTTCCTTTATCAAGCATGCTTTCTAGTTCGTCCATAACCTCAAGATGACGCTTTCCAAGTTTAGGCGACTGTTTTGAAAGGACAGCATGAGATTTCATATTATTGTTCAAGAACAAGAAGGGTAGCACCGTTATCAACTTGATCATTCAGTTGAATCATTACTTTGGCTATCTTGCCTGTCTCAGTTGCTTTAATTGAATGCTCCATTTTCATAGCCTCAATAATTACCAAAGTATCACCAGCTTTTACTTTACTGCCTTTTTTGACTTTCACATCAATAACTTTTCCAGGCATTGGAGCTATCAATCCCCCCTCAGGGATGTCATTACCTGGTTCTATAAACCTAGGTAGAACAGATGCATTAATGTCTCCAAATGGCATATTTATAACGATCTCACTGCATGCCTCAGTTATGTGAGCATAAAATCTGTGAGAGTCTATCTGTATATCAATGCCAAAACTATCGCAATGGTAAATTTTACAAATGGAGCCCATAACTTCATAAAAATTATCTTTATTTAATTTATACTTTACTTCGATCTCATCTTGCACAAAAAGTAACTTAACCCTTTGAAGCGGCATTCTTCCATTGGTCCAGTTTCCAGGCATAAAACCTGTAACAGGGTCAGAGACTCTATTTTGTTGCGCTAGCCATAAAGCAATTGCTGTCGATGTTTGATGAAGTTCATTTACAGAAAGATTTTTTTTCGTTTCTAAAGCTTCACGCTCAACAAAGTCTGTTGTTGTATTTCCGTTTAAGAAACTTTCATTTCTTAAGCAAGAAATTAAAAATTGACGATTTGTTACCACACCTCCCATGTGAGCTTTTTCAAGTCCGCGTGCCAGTTTATTTGCGGCATCAATTCTATTAGGAGCCCAAGAAATAACTTTAGACAACATGGGATCAAAATCTGTTCCAATAACACTACCTTCTTCCACGCCTGAATCCCATCTTACCTCTGAAGCTAGGCTAGTATCATATGCGTGTAGGGTTCCAATTTCAGGTAAAAAGTTATTTCCAGGATCCTCAGCATACAATCTTGCTTCAATTGCATGTCCATGCCAGTCAATATCATCTTGAGAAAACTCAAGCTCATCTCCTCTCGCTATCTTGATTTGCTCAGCAACCAAATCTATTCCTGTAACTTCTTCTGTAACTGGGTGCTCAACTTGCAGTCTAGTATTTACCTCTAAAAACCAGAATTCATCTGTTTTATCGTCAAACAAAAATTCAACAGTTCCTGCAGAGCAGTATTTAATTTTTTTAGCTAACTTAATAGCTGCTTGACCCATCTCCTCCCTTAAGAAGGGATCAATTCTTGGGGAAGGCGACTCCTCAATAATTTTTTGATGCCTTCTTTGTATGGAGCATTCACGTTCTCCTAAATGAACAACATTGCCATGTTCATCACCTAAGATTTGTATTTCAATATGACGTGATTTTTCTACATATCTTTCTATAAAAATTCTGTCATCACCAAAACCTGAAAGAGCTTCTCTTTTGGCACTTACGATTGAATCTTTTAATTCACTTTCTTTTTCAACAATTCGCATTCCTTTACCACCACCTCCAGCAGCAGCTTTGATTAAGATCGGGTAACCAATCTTTTTGACATCTTTAGTATTTGAGGTCATCGGTAGGGTGGGAACCCCAGATTTTTCTGCTATTTCTTTAGCTTTTAATTTATCACCCATCACTTTGATTACATGGGGGGATGGGCCGATCCAAATTAATTTATTGCTTTTAACTTTTCTAGCAAAGGCTGCATTTTCTGATAAAAAACCATATCCTGGATGGATTGCTTCTGCTCCAGATTGTTTAGCTGCATCAATAATGGCAGAGCCATCCATATAGCTAGAAGATAACTTTATAGCTTCATCAGCCATTTTTACAAATGGAGCATCCTTATCAGCATCAACAAAAACAGCTACACATTTAATACCCATAAATTGAGCGGTTTGCATGATTCGACAGGCAATCTCTCCACGATTAGCAACAAGAATTGAATTAAATCTCATAATCTAAATACTCCATATTCTTTAGCTCCATCAATTGAAGAGTTAGAAACTATAGATAGGCAAAATCCAATTACACTTCTTGTGTCTCTTGGGTCAATGATGCCATCATCAGTAACCATACTGCTTGCAACTAGCCCCTCTGACATCTGGTCTGACATTTGTTCGACCATCTTTACGATTTCAGCATCTTGTTTTTCATCAAATTTTTCACCTTTTCGTTTAGCTTGACCTCTTCGCACAATAGACATTACTCCAGCAATCTGCTTAGAACCCATAACAGCAATTTTTGCTGTGGGCCAGAGGAAGGTGAATCTGTTGTTATATGCTCTCCCTGACATAGCATATGTACCTGCCCCAAATGATGCCCCAATAATAATTGTGATATGAGGAACATTAGAGTTAGACACTGCATTAATAAGCTGAGATCCTTTTTTGATAATAGCTTGTCTCTCGAAATCCTTTCCTACCAAAAACCCTGTGACATTTTGAAGAAAAATTAATGGAATGTTTCGTTTATTGCATAACTGGATAAAGGTTGCAGCTTTTTCAGCACTTTCTGGATAGATGGGCCCATTATTTCCTAATATGCCTACTGGATATCCATGAAGCATTGACCATCCACAAATCATAGTCTTGCCATATAGCGGCTTATACTCTTCAAACCTCGATCCATCAACAATTCGACCAATCACTTCCCTAATATCTAGTGGACTTTTAAGTTCTTCATCAACAAGACCTAATAATTCTTCTTGAGATAAACTTGGACTATCAGCATCAGGGAGGGGAGAAGGACCTTCTTTCACCCAGTGTAAATGTGAGATAACATTTCTGCATAATCTCAAGGCATCCATTTCATCTTCAGCTAAAAAGTCTGAAAGGCCTGAAACTTCGGAATGCATTTTTGCGCCACCTAAGGTTTCATCGTCTGATACTTCACCAGTCGCCATTTTGACTAAAGGAGGTCCTGCAAGGAATACTTTGGCTTGGTCTTTAACAAAGATATTGTAATCAGACATGCCTGGTTGATAGGCGCCACCGGCAGTTGATGAGCCAAAAACAATTGATATTACCGGGATACGCATTTTAGAAAGTTCTGTTAGATCATAAAAATATCTTCCAGTTGCTGCAAAATGAGTATGGCCTATGGTGGGTGAGATTGGAGGTTGATCTCCTTTTTTGCCGGTACCCATTCGAAGATCTCCTCCTGCAGATTCAACAAAATTAATATACGGAAGACGATTATCTCTAGCGATCTCCATTGCTCTGTTCCATTTTTCTCCAACATAAACCGTCATAGCACCAGCTAAAACAGAAGGATCGTTAGCAAAGATTACACATTCAGTACCAGCAACAATTCCAATTCCAGCTAAACATCCGCCTCCTACTGTAAAGTCTGTTCCATAAGCTGCAAATGGAGCAATTTCGAGGAAGGGTGTATCAGGATCAAGTAAATTAAAGACTCTTTCCCTTACAGGCATTTTGCCTCGCTTTGCTAATCTGTCGTGATGATAGGCTCCGCCTCCCAATTCAGCTTTGTCTAACAGTTCATCAAGAAAATTTATTTTCTTCAACATTACATTTTTGTTATGAATATATTCATCAGAATTAATGTCAATGTTTGTTTTAATTTCCGGAGCTATATTTTTTCTAAGCATTTTTATTTAATAAAATTGAGTGGTAATATAATATACAAATAATTACCATTTTTGAAATTAATTTTAAAAATCATGGTTTTTCTTTCTGAGGAAAAAAATAATGAGCATCAAAATTTATAGTTGTAATGATTCTAGAGGCGTTAGGCCGATGTGGACCGCAGAGGAAATGGGATTAAGTTATGAGACTGAAATGATGCCATTCCCACCAAGGTTTCTGCACAAGGAATACATGGATATAAATATTCTTGGCACTATCCCGTACCTTATTGATGGCGAGGTAGAAATGACAGAATCAGTTGCCATGTGTCAATATCTAGTGGAAAAATATGGCCCCACAGATTTACGTGTTAACAGTGATGAGGCTGACTATCATCATTATTTAAATTGGCTTGCTCACTCTGATGCGACTTTAACCTTTCCTCAAACTGTAGTGCTGAGATATACCCTTCAAGAAATAGGTGTTGCAGATAAAGCTGCGGAAGGATATCGAAGATGGTTTGTTGCTAGATTAAAGTTGCTTGAGCAAACTTTGGAATCAAGAGAATACTTGTGTTCGAATAGATTTACTATTGCAGATATTTGTGTGAGTTATGCAATATATTTAGCTAAGTCACTTCAAATAGAAGAGGCATTTAAGCCTAATATCAAACGCTGGACAGATATGCTTTTTGAAAGAGATGGATTTAAAAGGGCCGTATCTATTCGATATGCCGAACCTGAATAATTAATCGCCAACAAAATTAGCTAATCTTTCATAGGCTTCAATAAAATCCTCTTTAAATTCTTGGACAACATCGCTTGCTGAAATTGTCTGATTCATCAATCCTACACCTTGACCCACCCAGTAAGTCGAAAGCTCTTTTGCACCTTCATGACCACCTTCTGCTAATTTATTAACTTTTGCTAAAGCTGGCTCAGCTACCATGGGTTGAAGGGGCAGCGGAAGTGGCTCAGGAGCTCCATCTGCTTCCCATGCTTTTGTCCATTCAGACACAAGCTGTCGTGAGTGCTTTCCTGTTCTGCTTCTTGATCTAGTTGTTTGACTTGAGGTTGCAGCTACCATTTTCTCTTTAATCACGGGCGGCACTTCAGACTCAGCAGTTGTTAACCACACAGACCCACACCAAGCACCTGATGCTCCCATGCTCATTGCAGCTGCCATTTGTCTTCCAGTTGCGATTCCTCCCGCGGCAAGAATTGGAACATCGCCATAGGGCTGAATAGCTTTATGAACTTCAGGGATTAAGACCATGGTTGAAACGCTGCCACAATGTCCGCCAGCTTCTGTGCCTGAAACAACCAAAATATCTACACCTGCTTTTACTTGATTGATCGCGTGTTGCGCTGTGCCTAAAAGAGCAGCAACTTTTACATTATTGTCTTTTCCCATTTTCACCATCCAGTCAGGTGGAACACCCAAGGCATTTGCAATTATTTTAATTGGGTGACTGAATGCAACATCAAGCAAAGCTTTTGCACCATCTGCCTTAGTATTTTCAGCCATATAAGTTGCAGCCGGTTTAATTGTTCTTAATTCATCAGCTTCAATATCATGCTTTTCTAAAACATCTGCCCTAAAATCTGCATATTCTTGGGGTATCATTGAGGTTAATTTATCAGCATCAAATTTTTGATTTTGATCTGCCATTTTATTAGGGATTAAAACATCCACACCGTATGGTAGCCCATCTATATGCTCATCAATCCACTTCAGCTCTTCCTCTAGCTGCTCAGGGGTCATTCCAACAGCTCCTAAAACGCCACATCCTCCAGCTTTTGAGACTGCTACAACTACATCTCTACAGTGTGTAAATGCAACAAGGGGGAATTCAATATCAAGAAGTTCACAAATTTTTGAGTTCATTATTATTCCTAATAGGTAATAGACTGATTTTTATATTACCACTCGGGATACACAAAATGGAATACATCCATCATAATCAATCATGATTAAGTAAAAATAATTTAATATGAAAAAAATTAAAGTCGACTGCTCGATGATTACACGAGATCCAGCTGAGGCTTCAAAAGTTAGCAAAAACCTTGAGGATCTTGGATACGATGGAGCATACACATTTGAGGGACCGCATGAGCCATTCCTTCCTCTTGCAGCAGCCGCTCTAGCAACAGAAAAATTAGAACTTTCAACTTCAATTGCTGTAGCATTTTCTAGAAATCCCATGACTTTGGCTAATATAGGATACGACCTGCAATTGATGTCCAAAGGAAGGTTCACTCTTGGTTTGGGCTCTCAAATAAAACCTCATATTGAGAAGAGATACTCTATGCCCTGGTCTTCACCTGCAAAACGCATGAAAGAAATGGTTGGTGCCATCAAGGCCATATGGGGATGCTGGCACGAAGGGAAAGATCTAGATTTTAGAGGAGAATTTTATAAGCATACATTGATGACTCCTTTTTTTAATCCAGGAGAAAACCCATTTGGTCTTCCAAAAATATATGTTGCAGGCGTGGGCCCACTGATGACTCAAGCTGCAGCTGAATCTGGCGATGGGTTTATTGTGCATCCTTTTCATACAACTAAGTTTCTAGAAAATATTACTTTGCCATCCGTGAAAAAAGGTCTTGAATTGTCAGAAACTCAAGAATTCGATTTCTCTGTGGGTGTTATGGTTGCAACGGGAACAACCGATGAAGAAATTGCCAAAGCAAGGGATGCTTGCAAGGCACAAATTGGATTTTATGGTTCTACTCCTGCCTATAAAATAGTTTTAGAGCAACATGGCTGGGAAAGCATTCAGCCAGAGCTTAATAGCTTGACTAAAAAAGGATTATGGCAAGATATTCCAAATCTCATTTCAGATGAAATCTTAGATAGCATCGCCGTGACTGGAACTCCAGATGAAGTTTCAAACATCATTTTTGATCGATATGGTTCTATTGCTTCAAGATTAGCCCCTTCAATCTTCTCAGGGGATCCTGAGGTAACCAAAGCATTAATTACCTCACTAAAAGAAAAATTATGAGCAAATCTTTTCTTGGGAGGCTAATGCTCGATCTGGATGGAACCTCGCTTACTCAAGAAGAAAATAAATTACTGCTTAATCCACATGTAGGGGGAGTAATTTTATTTTCAAGAAATATCTCTTCAAGAGATCAAGTTAAAGAGTTATGTGGAGCAATAAGAAAGATAAATCCAAAAATTCTTATTGCAGTAGATCAAGAGGGGGGGAGAGTTCAGCGTTTAAAAGAAGGCTATACAATTTTGCCGACTATGCAAAAATTAGCTAAATTTTTAAATCTAGATAATGATAAAAACTTTCCCTTTGCAACTGACTTAGGTTGGTTAATGGCATCAGAGGTGATTGCATCTGGATTAGATATAAGTTTTGCACCTGTGTTAGATCTAGATGATTCCAGAAGTTCTGTTATTGGTGATAGATCAATAGGCAATAATCCAGAGAAGGTTATTGCTATTGCAAGCGCCTTTATTAAAGGTATGAATCAAGCTGGAATGCAGGCAACTGGTAAGCATTTTCCAGGACATGGCGGCATCTTTGCTGATAGCCATTTAACTTTTTCTCAAGATACTAGATCTTTATCAGAACTAGAGAGCCATGACTTGCGTCCCTTTGATGCATTAAAGCTTCAACTTGGTGGGATAATGACGGCTCATATATCTTTTTCAAGTATTGATAAAGAGATAGCAACCTTTTCAAAATTTTGGCTACAAGATGTTTTAAGAAATAAAATGGGATTTACTGGAATAATATTTAGTGATGACCTCTCAATGAAGGGTTCAGATTATGTGGGTGGCATTGAAGTCAAAGTGGGTAAAGCATTGGAGAGCGGTTGTAACATGGTATTGGTTTGCAACAATAGACCTGCAGCTCTAGAGGCAATCAATTTTCTAGAGAAAGAAAAAATTTCTCAGTCAGGAAAGGCAGCTAAATTAAAAGCCTCAGGATCAATTTCTTGGACAGACTTGGAAAATGATGCAAGAAGAATAGATATAATAGATAAATTAAACACAATAGAAGAATTAAAGTTATGACCTCTTTGCCAGACCTGTCTGATCAACATTCCAAGCAAATTCAAATTGGCAAACTCGCATTGCAATCCTTTGGGAGCAGGCACTCAATTTCAGGTGAGATATATACAGTTTCTTGCTCAGATGATAACTCTGTTGTAAAAGAAGTTCTCTCTCGAGAAGGAAAAAATAAGGTTTTAGTTATAGATGCTTCTGGTGTAACTCATGCCTCCATGATTGGAGACCAAATTGCAGAATCTGCAGTAAAAAATAATTGGGCAGGCATTGTGGTTAATGGCTGCGTTAGAGACGTTGAGGAGCTGATGAATCTTCCTATAGGTATCTTTGCTAAAGGAGCGGTTGCCCAAAAAACAAATAAAAAAAATCATGGTTTTGAAGATGTATTAATCTCATTTGGAAGCGTGGTTATGATTTCTGGGAAATGGATTTACATTGATCAAAACGGCTGGTTGGTTGCTGATAATAAGCTAGAGCTTTAAATCTTTCATCGTTTGTTGTTTCTCTAACCAGATTGCATCAACGAATGTTTGGAAGCTTTTCCTGTAATCATCTTCTTCTTCGAAAGATCTATTTTTAAGATTTTCAGGCAAAGCATATGTCTTTGCCACTACTTTTGCTTTGTTTAAGTCGCCGCAGAGGAAATCCCATGTTGATCTTTTTTCAGATGAATACACGACTGTAAAATCAACCAAAGTATTAACTTGAGGCATTCCTGATAATGCAATCGCCAGAGCTCCTACTTTTGGTTTTAGTAAATTAGAGTAGGGGGATTCCTGCACAGAATGCTTTTCGGGAGTGAACCTAGTTCCTTCAGCAAAGCTAAATGCTGTAGAGGGATTTCTAGAAAATCTTTTTGCAGCTTTCTTCGCATTTTCATAATCAACTCTCTTTAATTCTGGATTTGCCAGAATTTGAGCTCTCGAATGCCTATTTAAAAATGGCATATCTACTGTTTTATGGACTAAATAAATAGGTGGTATCCATTGCAATTCCTTTTTCATAAAGAACTTTAGCAGAGGCATTTTTTTATGCCCCGCAGCCAATAAAATAAATATATCAGCCCATGACTGATGGTTACTCATAGCAATGTACCAAGTCTCAGTATTCACATCCTTAGGTATTTGAAAATCCCATTCAAGTTTATGCAATATTTTTAAAGCTGTTGTGATGCTAGCAACAGCCGCGCTACCCATTTTATTTGAAATGGAACCTAAATAAATCTTCAAATTTTTATTAGGAATAATTCTAGGAATATTTGTGATTGATAGGGGGACTAACCAAAAACTGAGAATAATTAAAATTGCAAAAAAGGTCAGGATGCCTATAAATAATCTTTTCAATCTACCCATGCGATTTTATTTTAACCCAAAATTCTTCTAGCTCCTCAGGCGAAAGATTGTCTAGATCTTTTTTATCTTTAGCAATCTCTTCTTCCATCAACCTAAAGCGCTTTACAAATTTATGATTGGCTTGATTGATAGCTTCACTTGCATCGATTTCTAAGTGTCGACTTAAATTAATGATAGAAAACAATAAATCTCCTAATTCTTCTAGGCTATTTTCTTTATTATTTTGCTGGATTTCATGTTTGAGCTCTTTTAACTCTTCTTCAACCTTTTCGATAACCTCAATGCTTTCTTTCCAGTCGAAACCTTTTTTAGCAGCTGTTTTTTGTATTTTTTTTGCTTTTAAGATTGGAGGGAGTGATGCAGGTATGTCAGCAAAGGTTTTGTGTATATCTTTTTTATTTTTTTCTTGTGCTTTTATTTCATCCCATGCTTGGGTTTGCTCTTTAGCTGAAAGTGGTTTTGAGGCTCCATCAAAGACATGAGGATGTCTTCTAATCAATTTTTTATTTAATGAATCAACTACCTCATCAAAGTTAAATAACTCTGACTCATTGGCTATCTCTGCCTGAAATATAACTTGAAGTAAAACATCTCCAAGCTCCTCTTTAAGATTTTCATAATCTTTGTTAGCGATAGCATCTGAGACCTCATACGCTTCTTCTATAACGCAAGGGGAAAGAGATTCAAGGGTTTGTTCGATATCCCATGGGCATCCATTATCCTTGTCTCGAAGCATGCGCATTGTCTCGAGCAAGGTTTTGATTGAGGGCATCAGAAACCGCTTATATCTGCATACCTGGCTTGATGAAATTCTGAGGTTCCAAAGATTTGTTCAGCCACTCGTGCTCTTTTCAGATAAAAACCAATATCATATTCGTCAGTTACACCTATTCCACCATGCATTTGGATTGCTTCATTGCTGACCAGGTGAAGCGTTTCACCGGCTTGGAACTTCGCTAGACTTGAAAGTCTTTCTAACTCATTTGAATTTTCGTCTGCAGCATGCATGGCAGCAATAACTGCTGATTTTGTTAATTCAATCTCACAGAACATTTTTGCAGCCCTGTGCTGAAGTGCTTGGAAAGAACCAATTTGAACGCCAAATTGCTTTCTTTCTTTGAGGTAATTAACAGTGACTTCAAAAGCTTCTTCAGTGTTTCCTAACATCTCTGCTGAAATAGCTATTCGACCTAAGTCTAGAATTTTTTCAATTGTTTCTCCTGCTAAGTCTTTTTCTCCAAGCAATGCATTTTGCTCCAACTTGA
>Ga0213869_10002709_pt1 | contig 12129 bp, 11 predicted proteins | sample PICome_10_FD_160083 | JGI IMG/M metagenome (GOLD analysis project Ga0213869, IMG submission 160083) | Coastal seawater microbial communities near Pivers Island, North Carolina, United States - PICO132 | ecosystem: Environmental > Aquatic > Marine > Coastal | place: USA: North Carolina...
TATATATCTCAAATTACATTAAATCAAATGAAAAATTACCCTCTTGACAATTGTCCTAAAACTATATAGATTACACACATGTAATTTAGTTTTCTATATAAGGAGCAAGGGTGGAAAATTCAAAAATGGAAGATCTAATTGGCGGAATGCCTTCATGGACTGAGGAAGCAAATTGCAAGGGTGCAGATGCTGATATTTTCTTTCCTGAAAGGGGAGCTTCAACTAGGAAAGCTAAGTCTATATGTAGAGCATGTAGTGTTCAGGAAGATTGTTTAGAATTTGCAATACAACAATCTGAAAAATTCGGTATCTGGGGTGGTCTGTCTGAAAGAGAACGTAGACGTATAAAAAGACAAAGAATACAGACTTTTGATATTAGAGAAGTTGGTTAAAAACTAAAGCTCTCTTTATATTCACTAAAGTCTCTTTCAACACCGATTTCATCACTTTTTATTATTTCAGTAATTACATTATCTTCATCAGTTATGTAAGAGTATCTCAATGAAATACCAGCTTTTTCGTGAAAACATCCAAATTTTTGAGCTACCGCTCCATGTGGCCAAAAATCTGCAAGTATAGGAAACTCAATTCCATAATGTGATGCCCAGGCTCTATTGGTAGGGCTTGCGCCTACAGTTATCAGAACTGTTTCAGTCCCATTTTCTTCGAATGATGCTTTATTATCCCTAAGCTCACAAATTTCTTTATCACAAACGCTACTAAAGGGAAACGGAAGAAAAACAAACATAGTTTTCTTGCCTAAAAAATCTTTGTCTTCATATGATTCTTTGTCGTGATTATAAAGTTTAAACTCAGGTATTGTGTCTCCAACTTGTAAGCTCATTTAAATTTCTCCTTTTATATATAGTTTAGTAATCTTTTTTAAATAGGTGGAAGAGAAGTTCTTGCTGCCCATGCTATGGGATCTTCTATTTCACTCCTGCTTGGAATCAAATCTTTATCTAACAAAATGTCATCAATTGAGTACTCGCTTTTTGAGGATATTAGAAATTCAAAAAACATCGATGTTGATGAATCTAATTCATTTATACCATTTTCAATTTCAATGAGATTACTTTCACCTAAAGTAAAACTTAAGTCCATTAATAGGTCATAAGTTGTGTTATCTGGAATTAAATTTAAATCTTTTGCTTTTGATTTTATAACCCCCCTATAGAAACTTAATGGTGCAATAATTCCTTCAATCATTTTTGAAGAATCAAATCCATCAAGCCCAGAAAAATTTTGCAGCATCTCTTGAGGATTATTCATATTCAATGGGTCAATATCTAAGTCCTTAAATTCCTTAAGCATTTCTTTGCTAGCTATCTCCAAGTTTTCAACGATCTTTTCAAAAGGAGCTGTGTACCTCCCAAGACTTAAAGCTACAACCTCTAGAGCAAGAAGTGAAAGGGCTAGTTCGTTAACGTCTGCTTCAAATTGATCAATTCTTGCAAAGTATTTATTTTTATTTATTGCAAGAGTTTTTGATTGTGGAAGAATAATTCCAAAGTGACTAAGTCCCCACATATTCTTACTAATCATTCCAGCAAGATTTCCTAGCTGCATACCTATTATCGATGATTGCATGCTTCCAATCTGTAAACCACCAGGTAAGTCACCAATACTAAATTTTGAAAAATCAAAATGCTGTATAGAATCTAAAAACCATTCACCATATAGACTCGGATCATATACTTGAATACTTGTCTGAGGCACATCAAAATTAGTTGCATTTGTGATATTTAATTCTAGGAATCGGAATAGTTCATTTAGATCTAGTTCTTCATTTGAGAGTTGAAAAACTTCTTGAGAGGTTTCTTTATTAAGATGTTTATTAATTTGTTTTGAAAGCTCCCAATTCACCTCAGAGTCGTTGTTATTAAAAAGATTAAAAAACTGAGAAAATATATCTTCAGACATTAAACGTCAGAGGGCCTTAGGTCTAGTAGGAACTCTAAGGTTATAACTTGACCATTTCTTATTATCTCTATTGATATTTCATCACCGGCTTTCTTACTTCTCAGAAAACTAATTAATCCATCTAGGGTTTTTATATTTTTTCCATTAACTTTTTTAATAATGTCACCAGGCAATGCTCCAGCTTTACCAATTGCATATATGTCATTTGCTGGTCCATAAAGTTCTTGTATCTCGACACCTGAGAAAATCCTTGCTCCATCTTCGGCAACTTCAAAATGTTGGGCTCCTAGTATTCCAAGAAATGAATGATAAACTTTTCCATCATCAACTAAGTCTTTGCTAATGTTTAAAGCTAAATTTATTGGAACTGCAAATCCCAACCCTTCAGCTCCTACGTCAGCGGTAGCAATAGCCGTTGTAATCCCAATCAGTTCACCTTTTTGATTCAATAAAGCTCCACCACTAGATCCCCTGGTTATTGGAGCATCTGTTTGAATAAGCCCAAACAAGGTTACAGAGGAGTTCATATCTTGTCCTCCAACATCGAGTCTTCTTTCTAGAGCAGAAACAATACCAGTTGTAACAGTGGGTGCAGCTCCAAGAGTAAGGGGATGACCTATAGCAACTGCAAGGTCACCAACAAGAAGAATATCACTGTTCCCAATTGCAATGGGGGTAAGGTTATTGGACTCAATTTTGACTAATCCAATATCGGTGAGTTTGTCCGAACCTATAATTTGAGCTTCATACATCCTTCCATCTTCAAAAATTACTCTTACAGAATCAGCGTTATCAATTACATGGTGATTAGTTATGATAAGTCCTTCTGCAGATATAACTACTCCTGAGCCACCACCAACAGAAACAAATTCACTATTTTCATTAATCTGACCAACCTGAATTTGAACAATTGTTTTTGTAGCAACTTCAGCAATAGAAACAACTTCTGTCGAATCAATCCTTGGCATTATGAGCTCTTTTTCAGTCACAGTTTCAGTGATTGTTACAGGTTCAGGAATAATAATTTCATCTTCATCGAAAATTCCATACACATAGAGGAAAGATAAAACAATCATGCTTGTGAGTATTGAGCTACCAAATATGGTGTTAAGAGAGGATTTATTTTTTGGAGTTTTTTGTTCTAATAAATCAGATATGTATTTCTCTTGCTTAAATAGTTCTTGTTGCTCAAAATTTTCATTATCCATATTCTTTATCTTATATAGGGTTTAAATGTAGTGATACCCAACTGGGTTAAGAGTTTTTATTAAGTCAAAAAACTTTTAATAATTCATCTTTATTTTAAGTTGTGAAATGAGTGAATCTTAAGTTAAAGTAAATAAGTAATGTTAGCTATTGAAAATCTAGAAGTAGTTTATCAAGATGTAATCCTCGTTCTGAGAGGCATATCTCTAAAGGTTGAAAAAGGAAAAATAGTTTCCCTTTTGGGTAGTAACGGTTCAGGGAAAACTACAACTTTACGTGCAATAACGGGTCTCTTGGACACCCAAAACGGTGATATTACAAAAGGAAAAATAACCGTTGAAGGTGAAGATATCACTAGTGCATCTCCATCAAAAATTGTTTCAACAGGAATAGCACAAGTTCTAGAAGGAAGACGAATTTTCTCCGAATTAACGGTATTAGAAAATTTAAAACTAGGAGGATTTAGTGCTTCTGATACAGTTCAAAAAAATGTAGAACGTGTCTATGAGCTATTCCCAGTTCTAGAAAAAAGGGGGAAAAATATTGCAGGATACCTTTCTGGGGGAGAGCAGCAAATGCTTGCAATTGGTAGAGCATTAATGTCTAATCCAAAATATCTATTACTAGATGAACCTAGCTTAGGATTAGCTCCAAAGTTGGTTGAGCAAATTGCAGAATTAATTAAAGAAATAAATGCACAAGGGGTTACAGTTTTGCTCGTGGAGCAAAATGCAAATATGGCATTAAAAATTTCTGATCATGGTTACATTATGGAAACTGGAAATATTGTAATGGATAATCCAAGTGATAAACTTTTAGCTGATCAGGATGTAAGAGAATTCTATCTAGGCTTAAATTCCGAAGGAACTGAAAGAAAATCTTTCAAGGATGTTAAACACTACAAACGTAAAAAAAGGTGGCTCTCATAAATTCATTAATTAGTTTTAATAATGTGAATCTTAATTTCGGAGGTGTTAACGCTTTAACAGAGGTTTCATTCGACATTAAAGAGAAATCTCTTTTTGCAATAATAGGCCCTAATGGTGCTGGCAAGACCTCTATTTTTAACTGTATAAGTGGTATTTACAGACCAACATCTGGCATAGTAAAAATTTTTGATCAGGATATTAAAACTATGCGCCCAGATGCTATTGCCAACTTAGGAGTGTCTAGAACATTTCAAAATATTGAGCTATTTGAAAATATGACAACACTTGACAATATTTTAATTGGAGCACATAGACACATTGACTATGGATCTATTGCAGGACTGTTATTTTCAAAAAAAGCAAGAAAAGAAGAAGAAAAAGCTAGAAAAATTGCTGAGGACATCATTGACTTTCTTGAAATTGAGGAATACAGATATTCGTACATACTTTCTTTACCATATGGCATACAAAAAAGGATTGAACTCGCAAGAGCACTAGCAATGAAGCCTAAAGTTTTACTTCTTGACGAACCTGCTGCGGGAATGAACAATGAAGAAACTGAAGACATAGCTCGATTTATATTAGACATTCATGAGGAGTTAGGTGTCACAGTTGTTCTGATAGACCATGATATGAATATGGTTATGGATATTGCTACAGAAGTCATAGTAATGGATTTTGGTAAAAAGCTCTTTGAGGGTAATCCCAAAGAAGCCTCAAAGGACAAAAATGTTATTGAAGCATATTTAGGGGTGAGCGAATAAGCATGATTACAATGAACGAGATATTTAATGAGATTTCACAAAAAGGTGGATTAACGCCATCTAGAAAAGTTAAAGAAATTGGTGAGAGATTTCCTGATAAAGTTGCTTTTAGATATAAAGAATTCGGAATCTGGACTGAAATAACATATAAAGAGTTTTGGGATCAAGTTCAATATGTTGGAAATGCTTTAAAATTTTACGGTGTCAATGTTGGTGAGACTGTAGCAGTTCATTCAGAAAATAGACCAGAGTGGATAATTACAGATGTAGGGATTCAGGCAATACAAAGCATAACTGTAGGCTTATATCCCACAAACCCCGCACAAGAAGTTAAATATTTACTTGGACATTCTGAATCCAAAGTTTTATTTGCTGAAGATCAAGAACAAGTCGACAAGGTGCTTGAAGTAATTGATGATCTACCTGAACTTGAAAAGATCGTATATTTTGAGAGCAGGGGAATAACAAAATACGATAATGAAAAATTAATTTCCTGGGATGAATTTATTGAGATTGGAAAACAAGAATTTAATAAAGATAAAGAATTTGTTAATGACAAGGTTAACAACATAAATAGTGAAGATACAGCGATAATGATTTATACATCTGGAACAACAGGTCCCCCAAAAGGTTCAATGCTCACACATGGAAATTTGGAATGGGTAGCTTCTCAGATACCCAAACTTTCATTCACTACTGGAGTTGACAATCCTGAATACCTATCCTATTTACCTTTATGCCATGTTTTTGGAAGATTAGTCGACTTGATTATCGGTATTCACACAATGGGTACAATAAATTTTGCAGAATCAATTGATACCGTTCAAACTGACTTAGCAGAGGTCCAGCCAAGCGTCTTTCCAGCAGTCCCAAGAATTTTAGAGAGAATGCATGCAGGTGCTTTGGTTAAGATGAAAGATGCCTCGAGACTCAAACAGCTTCTATTTACGGCAGCTTCTAAATTAGGAAACATTACTGCTAAGAGAAGATTAGAAATAGGTGAGGGAGATATTATTGCTCATATAACCAATTTTTTCGCTCAGTTGCTTGGCTTTAGGGCGTTAAGAAAAAAGTTAGGTTTATTGAATGTCGATAATGCACTTTCAGGAGCAGCGCCTATCTCACCCGAAATTTTAAGATTTTTTATGTCAATAGGTGTACCTATTTATGAAGGATATGGGATGACAGAAAATTCAGCTATAGCAACTGGAAATAGGCCTGGAAGTGTAAGGCTTGGAACAGTAGGTATTGCGCAGCCGGGCGTTGAAATTAAGCTTGCAGAAGATGGAGAGATTCTCATAAAACATCCGGGAGTATTTAAAGGTTATTTTAAAAATGAAGAAGCAACAAAGGAAGTCATTGACAGTGAAGGGTGGCTTTACACCGGCGATGTAGGTGAATATGATGGAAAGTTTTTAAAAATAGTCGACCGAAAAAAAGATATTATTATTACAAGCGGAGGAAAGAATGTTTCTCCATCTGAAATTGAAAACAATATAAAAACATCTCCATTTATTAGGGAAGCTATTGTCATTGGAGATGACCGTAAATTTTTATCTGCATTAATTGGGATTGAATTTGATATTGTTTCTAATTGGGCACTTAGAAAAAATATTCCACACACAACTTATAGAAATTTATCAGAAAATGAAAACGTGCAAGAATTAATCTGGAGTGAAGTAAAAAAAGCGAATGAGAGAACCTCCTCATTAGCAATCAGAAAATTTAGGATGATCACCAAAGAACTTGATCATGAAGATGGAGATATGACCGCAACACAAAAAGTTAAAAGAAATGTTTTAATGGAAAAATTTTCAGATTTAATTGAGGATATGTACAAATGATACTATTTTTACAGGCTACTTTTCAGGGACTATCGCTTGGTGCTGTTTACTCTCTTGTCGCAATAGGTCTAGTCTTAATTTATAAAGCTACAGATGTTCTTAGTTTTGCTCAACCCGCTCTTGCTGTTGCAGGTGCAGGAATAATAAGTTTTCTGGCAGTAGACAGGGGTCTATCATTTTGGATAGCATTGCCATTAGGGATATTCATTACAGGTATCCTTGGATTAGTTATCGAAAGGACTTTCCTTAGAGCAATGGTTGGCGAACCAGTTTTTTCAGTTGCAATACTAACAATAGGAATTGATATATTGATAAGGACAGTTTTAGATGATTGGATAGGTTTAAATCCCCGATACATGGGAGACTCATTTTCTATGATGGGAAATTTCGGATCTCTTAATATTGGAGGTGTTTCCTTGAAATATCTAGAGCTTACGGCTCTTGTTGCGGCAATAGTCGTTATTGCACTTCTTTCAATATTTTTTAAATTTTCAAAATATGGACTAGCTATGAGAGCTACTTCTTTTGACCAAGAAGCATCTCTGGCTCAAGGCATAAATGTCGGAAGAGTTATTGCTCTGGTGTGGTTTATTGCAGCTATGCTTGCTAGCCTATCTGGATTTTTCATCACAGGAGGATTCAATGGTTTAACCCAAGCAAGTTTTGTCACTGCCCTAAGAGCCCTCCCAGCAATTGTGATTGGTGGTTTAGATTCACTTGTAGGGGCTGTAGTTGGATCTTTAATCGTTGGTTTGACACAGGGATATATTGCGTATTATCAAATAAGTATTGAAAACTCAATTGGAATTAGTTTTGGCAGTGGATTTAGCTTATTAGCTCCATATTTGATTATGTTTGTGATTTTAATTGTCAGGCCTGATGGTCTCTTTGGAAAAGAAGAAGTTGAGAGAGTATGAAAAGAAGACCTGATTTATTTATAAGTTACAGAGATGAAACATCAATTCTTAAAAACAACACCCAGAAGATTTCAGCTTTCTTTATTACAATATTCTTACTAATACTCGGATACACGGCAGATGATTATTGGATAATTTTGTTAACTGCTTCAATCTTTCTAACAATTGCAACTTGGGGTTTAAATATTGTTTCAGGGATGGCAGGGCAAATTTCATTAGCCCATGGTTTCTTTGTTGCTGTAGGTACCTATACAGCCGCAGTGCTTGGAGGCATCTCTACTGAAATCCCCTACAAAGTCATAGGATATGAATTGGATATGATCATCTGGTTGCCCCTTGCTGGACTTATGGCAGCCGGTGCTGGATTGTTAATAGCACCATTAGCAGTCAGGCTAAAAGGATTGAACCTTGCTTTGGTAAGTATAGGAATAGTTTACATCGGTTCATATATCCTCTCAAATTTAAATTTAGTTACCGGTGGTGCAGGACTTGGACGGAAGACTGCTGGTTATACATTATTTGGCATGAACTTTGATAACGGCATAGAGATTGGAACTTTTATACTTACACGAAATCAAGTTTTATATTATCTTGGATTATTAGTGGCGTTAGTGTCTGGTATTGGAGTAAAAAATTTAATACGGTCAAAAATAGGAAGAGCTTATGCTGCTATAAGAGATAGAGACATAGCTGCAGAAGCAATAGGAATAAACCTGTCCAGATTCAAAGCCTCAGCTTTCGCTCTATCAAGTTTCTATGCCGGGATAGCTGGAGCATTGATGTTTTCAACTATTGGGGGAGTAGATGTAGAGAGATTTGGCTTATTATTCTCCGTAACGTTTATTGCAATCGTAGTTATTGGTGGAGTTGGAACAGTTATGGGCCCAATTCTTGGAAGTATATTTTTTGGACTTATGCCGGGAATTATTAAATTTGGAATCGATCATTCAGAATTTATTAGAGAGGGCATACCTCTAAATCCAGCTCAGCTTGAGAGAGTAATTTTCGGGTTATTTATTGTTGGATTTCTCATATTTGAGCCAAGAGGTATATGGGGTATATGGTTTAGGTTACGTAATTATTTTAAAGCTTGGCCTTTTTCCTACTAAGTTTAAATTCATTCGCTATCCTTAGTTCATTAGTACTAATAATTATAAGGGGGATTTATGAAATCGTTGCGTAAGCAAGGAATTATCATATTCATAGCATTCGCTCTTGTTTTGAGTGCTTGCGGTGGAACAGACACAGCAGATGAAACTACTGATACTACAGCAGCAGCTGTAGAGACATTAGATTCACCTGCCGTAACGACTGCCGTGGCTGTTAAAACAGGCGTTGGTGTTACAGAGGAACCGTGTCCGGCTGCATACGCAGCATTAGGTGCACAAGTTCCTACTGGAGCTGACCCAGCAAAAGGTTGTATTTATTTAGGTTTATTAAATGATTACACAGGTCCTTTCGCTGCAGCAGGTCCAGCATTAGAGGGTGCTCAAAGAGCATTCTGGTTATATGTAAATCAAACTGGCGGAATTGGAAATTATAGCGTCGCAATTGTTGACGGCTATGATACTCAATACAATCCTGCAAAAATGATTGAAGGATATGCCGCACAAAAAGATCAAGTAGCAGCTTTAGCTATGTCATTAGGTACTGTTCAAACACAGTTTATTCTTGACGAAATGGATAAAGACAATATGATTACAGCTCCTATGAGCTGGTGGTCAGGTTGGTCATACAAATCAGGAGATAAAGGTCTCGGAATTGAATTCGGATCTTCATACTGTGCACAAGGTATGAACATTGTCGACTGGGGTGTAGAGAACCTACCAGTTCCAATAAAGACAATTGGATTTATTGGTTATGCGGGTGACTATGCATCAGATTATTTAGCAGGTGTTAAAGCAGCAGCAGCAACAAATGGAATTACAATAGCGTGGGAATACGTTCCTTCAATTGCTGAATTCGATGTTGCAGCCGCAGTTGGCTTAATGGCCACTCAAGCAGTTGATGCAGTTTATATGTCAACCTCACCTACCCAAACAAGCCAGATTTCTGGTGGAGCAGCCCAGTTAGGGATAGTACCTCTAACATTTATGGCAGCACCAGCATACAATGAGGCTTTTGTTGCTGAGGGATCACCTATTGCAGCATTGTTTACATCAGGCGCATTCTATACAGCAGCTTGGGTTGATCCATATGAGGCAGATACACCAGGTCATGCAGCTATGCGTGCAACTTGGTCTGAAGCTTTAGGTCAGACATCAGGTAGTGCTTATGTGGTTGCCGGTTGGTCATCACAGTATCACCTTAAAGGTGTACTAGACGCAGCACTTAAAGGTGGAGATCTTACAAGAGCAGGTATTAGAAGAGCAGCAGCAAATGTCGATGTTGACTCTGATGGTATGATGCCAACAAGAACTTTAGGTAAAGATAAAGCAGAAACTTCTACTTCAATCACTACTCCGGATGGAACGGTAGCTAGTGGTTCAAGATTAGTTAAATCTAATTATTCTGGACCTACCGCCGCATCTCATGATTGGTCAGGACCTTGTTCCTAACATGAGTTAACGACTTTAAAAGAGCCAGGTTTTACCTGGCTCTTTTTTTATATCTAGATGGTTAATACAATAGAAAACAATGTTTAGTAGATTATCCAAAACTAGAAAAGCTTTAGTATTATTTTTTATTGCTCTTATGCCTCTTGGTTTAATGAAAACTGACTATTATTTTATGTCACCTGGTCCACCCTATCAGTGGGAAATAACAGTTCAGGATCAACCTTCATACGATTATGAAGGAAATCTTTATCAACTCACAGTTAGACGTGATATCGCAAATTACTTTGTATATGCTTGGGCATACGTTGATAATTCTTTTGATCTATATCCAAAAGAGTCAATTTTACCAAAAGGTGTAAGCCCCTCTGAGTTAACACAAATTAGTTTACAAAATATGAAAACATCTGAGAATGTGGCTATTGCTGTAGCCCTTAATGCACTCGGTTATGACGTCCAAACAGAAGGAGATGGTGTATTGGTTGTAGGTATTCTTGATGACTCCCCAGTTAAAGACAAGCTTTTAAAAGAAGATTTAATAATATCTATAAGTGGAAATAAAAATCTTAAGTTCTCTATTAACTCCACAACACAATTTATATCCCTTCTAAGAACTTTTGATATTGGTGAAGTAGTTTCAATAACTGTAATTCGAAATGGTGAAGAGATTCAAATAGAAACTCAACTAATTGAACATATTGAATATAAAAATGAACCTATGGTTGGCTTTTTAGCATCTACTCCAAATGAAAGATTTACTTTCCCAATTAATGTTGATATAGACACAGGGAATGTTGGAGGCCCATCGGCCGGATTAATGATGGCTTTAAATGTTTATAATAAATTGATAGAGAGTGATATAACCAATAATACAGTGATTGCTGGTACTGGAACAATTGAGATTGATGGATCAGTAGGACCAATCGGTGGAGTTAAGCAAAAGGTAATTGCTGCCAAAAGAGCGGGAGCAACGCTTATACTTGTTCCCACTGCTAATTATGAGGACGCAAAGCCATTTAAAGATGATGAAACTTCTATTATTGCTGTAGAAACTTTTGAAAACGCTCTTGAAGTAATTTCTGAGTATAGTTCACGTTAAACGCAGGATACAAATACAATATATTTAAATGGTAAACATAGGAAATGTAAACAACTCAGGCTCTGAAAGAAGAGGGCTATCTTTTATCGTTTTTATTGGAATAATTGGATTTTCCGTTGCGAGGGGTGTCGCAACATTTTTCACTAACTATTTATGGTTTGATTCCGTAAATCTTAATGATGTATGGGTAAAAATACTTTTAACTCGCCTTGGTCTTGTTGCTGCAACGACGACAATTGCTTTTATTTTTATATTTATCAATCTTAGATTAGCTACGCGTGCAACACCAGTCATTGATATATTTGAGGCTTTTGATACCCAAGATCCTTTAGCTAGATTCAGAAGTTGGGTCAGTGAAAGATTTGCAAGATTCAGACTTACTGGGGCTCTGGGCTTATCTTTATTTCTTGGTGCAGGCTCCTCAACTCTCTGGGAGCAAGTACTTTTATTCATGAACCAAGAAAGTTTTAATGTTGTCGATCCCGTTTTTGGTAATGATATATCAAGTTATATTTTCGGCTTGCCACTGTATAGATTATTTGTCTCTTGGGGTTTCCAATTAATAACTTTAACTTCTATAGCTGTAATTCTCTATTTTATTGCAACAGGTGCAATGCAGTTACGACCACAAAAACTACCTGAAGTTAGTAGTGGTGGAAAAGCTCATTTATCTGTCCTCTTAGCTTTTGTGGCTATATTGAAAGCAGTTGCTTACCGTTTAGATGCAATGGAACTACTTTATTCTCCAAGAGGTAAAGTTTTTGGTGCAAGCTATACCGACGTAACTGCACACTTACCAGCTCTTCAATTGTTAATCTTAATTTCACTATTTGGTGCAGTACTTTTATTAGTCAACATTCGAAGAAGAGGCTGGTTACTTCCTGCAACAGCA
>Ga0213869_10002720_pt1 | contig 12091 bp, 8 predicted proteins | sample PICome_10_FD_160083 | JGI IMG/M metagenome (GOLD analysis project Ga0213869, IMG submission 160083) | Coastal seawater microbial communities near Pivers Island, North Carolina, United States - PICO132 | ecosystem: Environmental > Aquatic > Marine > Coastal | place: USA: North Carolina...
CCGCCGTCGCGTGATGCTGTCGCTGCAGCACTCGTTGCATGGCCCGGCGCGATCATCCTTGTCAGCCATGACGAGGACTTTGTGCGCGAACTCCAACCGACCAAAGTGCTGCTGATGCCTGACGGTGACGTGGATCACTACTCCGAGAGCTGGCTCGACCTTGTATCAATGAGCTAGTCATAACGACATGCAGATTGGTTATTTCGGAGGAACACTTAACGAAGGCACGATCGACGCTGTTGTCGCCGAGGCCCGTCAGGCAAAAGACGACGGTTACGCCTCATACTGGGCGCCCAACATCTTCGGCCACGATGCTCTCACCACGCTTGCCGTCGTTGGACGCGAAGTACCGAGCATCAAACTCGGTACGTCCGTCGTCCCGACTTACCCACGCCACCCAATGGCGATCGCCCAGCAGGCGCTCACCGTTAGCGCAGCATCAGAAGGTCGCCTCACGCTCGGTATTGGACTCAGCCATAAGGTCGTCATCGAGAACATGATGGGGATGAGCTACGAAAAGCCGATCCGCCATATCCGCGACTACCTCAGCATTCTTGGGCCGCTCTCGCAAGGCCAACCGGTCAGTTACTCAGGCGAGGACTACACCTCCTATGGGGCCATCGACGCCAAAGGGGCGCAACCATTCGACACTGTGGTTGCCGCACTTGGACCACAGATGCTTAAAATCACCGCTGAAATGGCGGCCGGCACGATCACCTGGTGTACCGGCCCTCAGACGCTCGGCAGCTACATCGTGCCAACGATCAATGCGGCTGCCGAAGCAGCTGAGCGACCAACACCCCGAGTTGTCGCAGCTCTGCCCGTATGTGTCACGTCTGACTTCGCTGGAGCGAAAGAACGGGCGGCGAAGGTCTTCGAGATCTACGGCTCATTGCCGTCATACCGGGCGATGCTCGACCGAGAAGGCGCAGCGGGGCCAGAGGACATTGCAATTACCGGCACAGCCTCCGAGGTAACCGAGCGCATCAGCGCGCTGGCCGACCTAGGCGTAACCGAGTTCGCAGCAGTTGAGTTCCCTAGCAATCCTGACGAAGCTGCGGCCACCCGTGAAGCGATCACCTCACTGATCGGCTGATTCCGGGGTTGCGGTTGCTGCATTGTCGATGTCAGTGGAGTTGCCAGGCAAACCCTTGATCACAACGCGGCCAATTCGCCGAGCATCGATGTCTGCATTGAACTTGAGAGGGTTGGCGCAGAGTTGGCGATGTCGGCTGAGGTACTCGCAGCCTGCCGGTTCAGCGCAGCGAGACAGGCATCGAGGCTTCTGACCGCACCTTGGCGTAGAAGTCGTTGCCTTTGTCATCGACGACGATGAAAGCTGGAAAGTTTTTCACCTCGATCTTCCAGATGGCCTCCATGCCCAACTCGGGGTACTCCAGTACCTCAACTTTCCGAATGTTGTCCATCGCTAGTCGGGCCGCCGGCCCGCCAATAGAGCCAAGGTAAAACCCGCCGTTATCTCTGCAGGAGTCTGTGACCTGTTGTGAACGGTTGCCCTTCGCAAGCATGACCATCGACCCGTTAGCTGCTTGGAACTCTGGAACGTAGGAATCCATACGTCCAGCCGTTGTTGGGCCGAAGGAACCCGACGCATAGCCTTCAGGAGTTTTGGCGGGACCGGCGTAGTACACCGCATGGTCCTTCCAGGACTGTGGCATCTCTTCACCGGCGTCGAGACGCTCCTTGATCTTTGCGTGAGCGATATCACGCGCCACGATCATTGGGCCGGTCAGCATGACCTGGGTGGTAACCGGTAGTTCTGCGAGCGTGGCACGGATCTCGTCCATCGGCAGGTTGAGGTTGATGTGCACCGGCTCGGTGTTGAGTAGATCCTCGGATCCAACGGCTGGTAGGAAGCGCGCTGGGTCGGTCTCGAGCTGCTCGAGGAAAAGACCATCCGCAGTAATCTTGCCCTTCGCTTGGCGGTCCGCTGAGCACGACACTGCCATGCCGACAGGGCACGATGCGCCATGTCGGGGGAGGCGAACGACGCGGACGTCGTGGCAGAAGTACTTGCCGCCGAATTGAGCCCCTACTCCGGTGCTCTGAGCAAGCTCCAAGACCTTTGCTTCGAGGTCCAGGTCGCGGAAGGCGTGGCCGGTCGTCGAACCGGCGGTGGGAAGGCCGTCAAGGTAGTGGGCACTGGCGAGCTTGGCAGTCTCGACGGCGATCTCAGCAGACGTACCACCGATGACTATCGCAAGGTGGTAAGGCGGGCATGCGGAGGTGCCGATCGTCTGGATCTTGTCGAAGATCCACGGCAACAACGTGGCTTCGTTCAGCAGGGCCTTGGTCTCTTGGAACAGAAAACTCTTGTTGGCCGAGCCTCCACCTTTGGCCATGAAGAGGAACTTGTACTCCTTGCCATCGACTGCATTGATCTTGATCTCTGCTGGGAGATTCGTGCCGGTGTTCTTTTCGGTGTACATGTCGAGCGGCGCCATCTGGCTGTACCGGAGGTTGGTGGTGAGATATGTGTCGGCGATGCCTCGGGCGATCTGCTCTTCGTCGCCGCCGCCGGTGAATACATATTCTCCCTTCTTGCCCTTGACGATTGCTGTGCCGGTGTCTTGGCACATCGGCAGCACACCACCGGCCGCAATGGCAGCGTTCTTCAAAAGATCGAGGGCGACGAATCTGTCGTTGTCGGAGGCCTCTGGATCATCAAGAATCTTGCGCAGCTGTTCGAGATGGCTGGTGCGTAAGAAGTGCGCAATGTCACGCATTGCCTCAGCCGTGAGCTTGCGAATTGCTTCTGGATCGACCTTGAGGAAAGTTCCTTCGGGTGTCACGAAACTCGAGACACCATCCGTCGAAACCAGACGGTAATTTGTCTCGTCGGGACCAACCGGGAACATTTCGGTGTAGTCGAAGTCAGCGTCAGCCATGAACGTGAGCTTATTGCCCGGCCTGGAAGACTTACTCGGCTTTAAAGACGAGGTCGGACTGCTGGTCTACCTCGTCGATCTTGATCATTTCGCCGCCCTTGAAAGTCTCGTTGAGGAATGCCACAGCAAAGGTGTTAGTGATTGCCTGGGCCCGTTCGATCGGCATGTCCTCGGGGCCGCAGCCCGCTTCGTCTCGTTCGTTTATCGTGTCGATTACCACTTGCAGGGGATTAGACAGCGTTGGAAGGAAGGCCTGATAGGCGCACAAGTCGGTGAAGGTCTCGTGCTCAGCAGCGGCGAGATCGACGCGATACGACGGTGTACTTGCTGACTGATTCCAGGGGCGCGTGACGTTCGGGTCAATCGGTGTGGTGATGTCGTTGGTGCCAGCCATCACAAGCGCAGGAATTCTGATCGAAAGCAGTTCGTCATCGTTGAGTGCTCTCGTTGCCGGCGCAAGCGTGATGATTGCGCCGACGCGCTCGTCAGCGACGAACTCACCAAACTCGTTGGAGAACCCCGATGCCATCGCGTAGGCGGTGAAACCACCGAACGAGTGTCCAGTGACCGCAATTTGTCCGGGATTGACACTGGCCACAAAGTCGACTGTTTCCGTGCTCTCAGGATCAAGGAAGGCGTTGATGACACGCTGGACATCGTTTGGGCGGTTAAAGGCGGTCTCTGTACCGTCCACTTCGGAGCCGAGAAGGCGATCAACGGCGGTGTTGCCGGTGTGGTCAGGTGCAGCAACGATGTAGCCGTTGCTTGCCAAGGCCTCGGTGTAGTTGGAATGGATGTAGCGCAACCCACCTGAGCCGTGCGAGTAAATCACCAAAGGAAAGGGGCCATCCGATGCAATCGACTCAGGTCCGACAGCTAATGCGAACGGCGACTCGTAGTACGTATCAGGAAACAGGGTGTACCGGTGAGCAGCAGCGCCATCGCTTGTGCCGTCAGCGAGCGGAAACCACACATCAACCGTCAGGTCCCGATTGCCTCCTGAGGTATCGGTGACGGTGATTGTCTGAACCCCTACCTCGTAGTCGCCGTACGCGAGGTCAAGGTCAAGGTCAGGGTTTTCGGCGGGCTCGGTCTCGTCCGGCGTTGTGGTGACAGCTGGTGCTTCTGTGACGAGCGGTGCTTCGGTGACAACTGGGGTGTCGGTGACAACTGGGGTGTCGGTGACAACTGGGGTGTCGGTGACAACTGGGGTATCGGTCGACGGCGTTGTCACCGCCCCGTTTTCGTCTGACCCAGCGCACGAAGCAGCCACTATTGCGAGTCCAGTGAGGACGACTGACACTCGCCTGGATGAGTTGAAGGTGTGTTGGGATGAGCCCATAGCCACACTGTGCCACGGCCGCACGGCGAGTGCGCAAACGGACGGCGTTCAGGCAAGCGATCGGACCAAGAGCGCAGTGGCGCTCAGTAGACAGAGCGCAAGGATGACCGGGCGTACCAGGTCAGCGTTGAGTCGCTGCTTCACGCGCTTAGCCGTCATGATGCCGAGCAGCACCGACGGAATCAAAACGGCGGTCAACTCGAGGGACCGCTGACTTACCTCGCCAGCCAGCACTAGGCCGACTAAGGACATCAGTGCGCCGACAGCGAAGAATGTCGAAATCGTGGAGCGCATTGTCTCCGGGGTGTCGTGCTGATATGTCAGCGCGACCGGTGGGCCGCCAACGCCCGTTGCGGTGGCCATGAAGCCTGACGCTCCGCCGGCAACGAGCAGCGTGGCACGCCCTGCAACGAATTTGCGGCCAACGGCGGAAACAACGACGGCTGCGATGACCGAGCCGGAGACCATCAGCCCGAGCGCAGTATCGCCGAAGCGGGCAACGACAAGAACGGCGATGACCACGCCGGGGATCCGACCGATCAAGAGCAGTGCCGCTCCGCTTCGGTCGACGTGCTTGCGTTCGGACCAGGCCACCGAACTCGACAGCGGAATGACCGAGATGATGATAGCCACGGGAATGAAGTCGGTGTCGGCAAGTGCCAGCACGGGAGATGACAGCATCCCCAAGCCAATCCCAAGCGAAGCTTGGACCGTCGTACCGACATACACGACGAGCGCGCACGCGATGGCCACGAGCAGCGGCAGCTCGGCGACGGTCACTCAACGATCCTTCATCCGCTTCGGGGGTGCGCCGGCTGGGTCATCTGGCCAACGATGCTTGGGGTAGCGTCCGGCCATTTCTTTGCGGACGTCCTTCCAGGAACCTGCCCAAAAACCGGGAAGGTCGGCGGTGACCTGAATGGGTCGGTCCGCCGGCGACAGCAGTTCGAGTCGAATTGGCCTGCCTCCTGCATGCGGATGGGTGGTGGTGCCGAACAGATCCTGCACGCGCACCGAGGCGGTTGGCTGCTCGCCCGAGTAATTGATTGGCGTGGTTCGCCCGGTCGGCAGCGTGAGCGCGTCGGGCGCTAGATCGTCGAGTTGCGCGCCCTCGGGCCAAGGTAGCTGTGATCGAAGTACGGTCGTGAGATCGAGTTGTTCGAGATCAGACCGTCCGCGGGCGCCAGGTAGGTACGGCCCGAGCCAGGTGTCAAGCGAGCTGAGCAAGCTGGCAACAGACCAGTCCGGCCAAGGATCACCGATGCTGGCGTTGAGAAACGTCACGCGCTCGCGCAGGCTGGTAGCTGCTGGCGACCAGCCGAGCACGCGGAGCTTGGTTACTCGGACCCGATCGAGGAGCGCTTTAGCTGTAGCTTCCCCGGCGGCTGGTCGGTCGGTGTGGCTGCCCAGCCGGATCGATTCGAGGCGACGCTCGACGGTCTCGCTCAGGTCGTTGCGGTCTGTATTCCATGAGATCGTGCGTTGCTCAATGATGTCGGGGCCAAAATTGGCGATCACGTCGTCGGCATCAACAGCAGCTGCCAGGCGAATACGTGCCTTATCGCGTCTGCCGTCGAGATCAGCTGCGACGATGAACTGCTCGTCAGCGAGGGAGTCGCTGACGGGGAGAAAGGCTGTGCTGCCGCCTCGCAATTGGTACTGGGCGCCGCGACGGCGAGCGGCAAGGCGATCTGGGTATGCGAGCAGGAGCACGGCACCAGCGCGATCAGGATCAAGCGCGCCACGATCGAACGGCAGGCGTGCCCGACGGGCCAGGTCGGCGGCACGGGCGCGCAGCCGACGAACGGCACCCTGATCAGCGAGGTCGTGCCCGTGCGCTCCCGAAATCACGCCTACGCGCAGCGCAAGGTCGGTCGGCACGTCGTCGGGGTGCCCGCGAAAAATATCGCGTTCATCGACCAGCGCAGCAATTGTGCAAGCAAGTGAACTCTGATCGACGGCGATCATTCTGGCCAGGCGCGGGTGGACAGGGAGACCAAGCATTTTGCGCCCAAGCGGAGTGATGGTCTGATCGTCCTGGTTGAGTGCGTACAGGCTCATCAACAGGCGACGCGCCTGCGCAAGGGCCCCAGCAGGCGGGGGGTCGATAAATTGCAGATCGTCAGGTGTCCCCCAGGCAGCGAGTTCGAGAGCTAAGCCAGCTAAGTCGGCTTGCAGAATCTCTGGTGACCGGTGTCGGGCGCGGGCGCCGTGGTCAAGTTTGCTCCAAAGCCGGTAGGCAGTGCCAGATTCGGTACGCCCAGCCCGTCCTGCTCGCTGTTCGGCAGAGGCACGGCTCGTTGTCACAGTAGTGAGCCGCGTCATTCCCGATCGAGGGTCGAATCGTGGTTCGCGAGCAAGGCCGCTGTCGATCACAATGCGGACGCCATCGACGGTAAGTGAAGTCTCAGCAATGTCGGTCGACAACACCACGCGCCGTCGGCCAGGCGGCGACGGCGCCAGCGCCTGATCCTGCTCGGCGAGCGTCAGGGCGCCGGCGAGTGGGTAGACGTCAATGTTGGGTCCCAGCGTGTCCTGCAACATCTGTTCTGTCCGCCGGATTTCCCCGATACCAGGCAGGAAAACTAAGACATCGCCCTCATCATCTCCTAGCGCTTGGAGCACAGCGGCCACGACGTCCGGCTCGATGCGATCGCGACCGCGCTGCTGCGTAGGTCGCGGTCGGCTTTTCTTCGATGTGCCGCCACTTCGACCAAGCGAGCGGGGTCGCCAGTGCACATCGATCGGGTAGGTGCGACCTTCGCTGCCGATAACCGGGGCATTGAGGAGACGGTTAAGGCCTTCCGTATCTGGAGTTGCCGACATCGCAATTATGCGGAGGTCAGGGCGGAGCTGAGCAGCGCTGTCGAGTGTCAGTGCGAGCCCGATATCGGCGGTGAGATTTCTTTCGTGGATCTCGTCGAAGATCACGGCCCCGATGCCTGGGAGCTCTGGGTCATTCTGCAGACGGCGTGTGAGCACTCCTTCGGTCACCACCTCAATGCGAGTGGTTGACGTGATTTCGCGTTCGTCGCGGGTTTGATAACCGACTAGTGCACCGATTGAGGTGCGTGTTGTCGTCGACATGCGCTGCGCAGCGGCGCGTGTCGCAAGGCGACGCGGCTCAAGCATGACAATGCGTTGATCACGGAGCCACGGCTGGTCGAGTAACGCAAGTGGGACCACCGTGGTCTTGCCTGCGCCCGGTGGAGCGACCAGAACGGCGTTGGTGCCGTCAATCAGCGCAGCGCGCAGCTCATCGAGCACCTCGATGACCGGAAGGTCTGGCAGGTCAGGGACGGCCGGTCGGTCGGCCATGTGGCAGTGGGCAGATCAGCCGAAAGCGGGCGAGCCGCTGAACGGACCAGGATCGCTCGCGCTAGGAATGTCGAGCGAGGTCCACGACGTCACGTCGGCGAGGGCATCAGCGACCACTTCCCACTCCTTCGGGTTCCAGCCCTCTGCTTTTGCTGCGACAGCGCCGTCAACGCGAGTAAAAACGAACGCCGGAAGTTCGGTGAGGCCCATTGCCTTGACTGCTAAGCGATCGGGGTCGCAGAACACGAGGTAATTTTCGGTGAGCGGTCCGAGGAACGCTTGAGCATCTTCGGCCCCGGCGGCCACGATGAAGTTGATTCTGGCGTGTGAGCTGCGGAACTGCTCGAGAATTCGAGTTGCGGAGCGGAGGATCCACGAGCTTTCGTTGGTGTACGGGTCAAGAACTACTGAGGCAAGGTGAAACGTGGTCAGCCAGTCCATGATTGGCCGGGACTGTCCCAGCCCCGATTCTCGGCCGTCGGCCACGAGCGGGGTGAGATTCAGTTCGGTTGGAAGCTGCTGCACAGTGGGGACGGCCACGGCCGAGAGCGTAGCGAGTTAGGAGGCATGGACTGCAACCATTGGCGCAGTCTCGGGTACCGTCAGCAACGATGCACCCAATCGAGCACCTTCGTTACGTCGCCCGGGCCCAGGGTGTCAATGCGACCGCGCTTGTTGAGGAGACCGCCCATGCACTCGGTTCGCTTCATCTTGACCCGGCAGGCGTCGTGGTTGCGTGCCGACGCATCGTTGAACGACATCCGTTCACAGGGGCGCTTTGGTGGCTCTGTGCAAATGTCACGACTTCGTCTGAGCCGTTTGAAGCGGTGTGGGAGCTGGCAGAGGAAATTCGTAAAGATCGCACGGGTGCTGAGCTTGCAGCTGCGCTTCCTGATGACGCCACCATCGTGACAATTGGGTCTCCTGATGTTGCAGGCGATGGTCTCATCCGTCGAGGTGACATCCGGGTGCTTGCGCTCGACGCCGGGCACTCGGCCACCGAGTTCGTCCGCAAGCTAGACCAATACGACGTCGACAATGATCGAGTAGACGCTGGTGCTGCGGGAGCAGCAGTTTGTGCTGCTGATGGCGTGTTAATTGAGGCATTGGCGTGTGATTCGCATCGAATCGTAGCCCCAATTGGTTCGTCGACTATCGCTGCTTCAGCGCATGCGTGGGGCACGCCAGTGTGGCTTGTTGCAGGTGTTGGGCGTCGGCTGCCTTCGGCCTTCATTGATCATATGGCTCAGCGGCACGAGGCGATCATTGATCCTGGCGGAGAGTACCGAGTTGACGCCTGGGAGATGGACGTCGAAATAGTCCCCGCCACGATGGTCACCGATGTCATCGGCCCGCACGGCCGTGCACCTATGGGTCCACCGGCCATCCGGCCTGAGTGTCCCATGGCCTATGAGCTACTCCGCCAAAGCGCCATGTAGGCCCCGCCCGACGCCGCGTTGGCTCGTTCTCCAGCCACGCCCTCGCCAGCATTGCTGACATAGAGATTTTCGAGACGCATTCTCTAAAAGCAAATGCAGACAGCGAATCGGTCTCGTCATAGTTTGCGGTGACGTGGCGAGGTGCCGGTGAAATCTTCGATGATCGCTTCGGCCTCTGCTTTGCGGTCTTCGGTGACGAAGATCCGCGCCATTGCCTCCCGGTTGTAGACGCCCATATTGAGATTGAAATCCTCTACCCAGACCGCCGGGACGCCTTCATTTTTTAGTAGTTCGGTAAGCATCGGGCCCTGCCAGACTGGGACCCATCCAGCTTCGACGGTCTTGTCAGGATTCGGTGGATCGGGTTGGTGTTTCCCGAACAACCAGTTCCAGGCGCTGCGAAACGTCGGCATGCGTGCAGACTATGGGCACCTCATGAGCGACCTACCACCCATCCTGAAGCATTTGCCGCCTGCTCCCGACGAGTCGGCGTTGCTTGATGGCTTCACCAATTGGACAGCTGGGCAGGGCATCGAGATGTACCCGGCGCAGGAAGAAGCTGCGTTTGAACTGATTGCCGGTAGCAACGTGATCCTCAATACGCCGACCGGGTCAGGTAAATCACTCGTGGCGGTCGCCGCTCATTTCGTCGGCCTAGGGCGTGATCAGCGCAGCGTGTACACCGCCCCCATCAAGGCATTGGTCAGCGAGAAGTTCTTTGAGTTGTGTCGGCAGTTCGGACCAGAGCGTGTGGGGATGATCACCGGCGACGGGTCCATCAACCCCGACGCTCCAATCATTTGCTGCACCGCTGAAATCCTTGCGAACTGGGCGTTGCGCGACGGTGACCGCACGGACGTTGACATCGTGATTTCGGACGAGTTCCACTTTTACGCCGATCCACAACGTGGCTGGGCCTGGCAGTTACCGATCCTCGAACTTCCGCACTGCCAGTTTCTGCTGATGTCAGCGACGCTCGGCAATACCCGATTCTTTGAAGAGGAGCTATCTCGGCGAACTGGTCGAGACACGGCGCTGGTCAAGTCGACGCAGCGACCAGTTCCGCTGCATTTCGAGTACCGAACGTCGACACTGCATCAGTCGATCGAAGCGCTCCTCGAGTCCGGCAGGGCACCGATTTATCTCGTGCACTTCACCCAGCGCGAGGCAACCGAGGCGGCGCAGAGCTACCTAAGCCTCGACCCGCTGAGCAAAGATGAGAAGCAGCAGATCAAGGATCTGATCGGCGGATTCCGATTCGATTCGCCGTTTGGTAAAGGCCTCCGACGCTTTCTTGTCGGAGGAGTGGGTGTGCATCACGCCGGCCTCCTCCCGAAGTATCGGCTGCTCGTAGAGCGACTAGCTCAGGCAGGGCTCCTCAAAATCATCTGCGGCACCGACACACTTGGTGTCGGCGTCAACGTGCCGATTCGATCGGTGCTATTCACCCAGCTTTGCAAATATGACGGCGCCAGCACGCGACTCCTGCGCGTGCGCGAGTTCCAGCAGATCGCTGGGCGGGCGGGTCGACGGGGCTTCGACGATAGCGGGGACGTGTGGGCCCAAGCCCCTGAACACGTCGTGATAAATCAACAAATGCTGCAAAAGGCAGCAGAGGACGCAAAGAAAAAAAAGAAGCTCGTTAAAAAGAAAGCTCCTGAACGTGGCTACGCCCACTGGGACAAAGACACCTTTACCAAGCTGGTCGAAGGTGACCCTGAGCCATTGACGTCGAGCTTCGTGGTCAACCACCAGATGGTGATGAGTCTGCTAGACCGACCCGGCGATGGCTGCCGCGCCGTCAGAACATTGATGACCGACAACCACGAACCACGTAAGAACCAGCGCCATCACATTCGGCGGTCGATCTCGATTTATCGCTCGCTCGTTGACGCTGGTCTCCTTGAGTTCCCCGATGAATCGGACAAGTACGGCCGCCGAGTACGTGTCGACTTCGACTTGCAAGACGAGTTTGCGTTACACCAACCGCTGTCGCTGTGGGCGCTCGATGCAATTGAACATCTTGATCGTGAGTTTGAAGTGGAAGAACAGTCACACGAGCAACGCAACGAACGACGTGAGCGAGAACGTAACAAATCTGTTGAGCACGAAACCCTGGCCAACGACAGTCCGTTCGCAGCCCTGTCCGGCCTAGTTCTGGATGTGATCACCGAGGCAGATACGACCAACGAAACAGCCGAGATAAAGGTAAAGGAGAACAACGCAGCTGCTGGTTTCGATCGAGTCGCCGAAAGGACAGAGTCGGGCGAGACGGAGTCAACGATGCGCTTCGTCGCCGCCGAGACGAAGGGCGAGATGCAACGGGCGATCGCAGTGCTGTCCATCGTTGAGGCAGTGCAGGAGAGCCCCGGGGTAGTGGTTAACGCTCAGCTTCGCAAGGCCAAAGATGAGTTAATGGCCGAGATGAAGTCGTCAGGCGTCGAGTACGAGGAGCGGATGGAGCGTCTGGGAAAGGTTGAGCCACCCCGGCCGATGAAGGACTGGATTTACGCAGACTTCAATGAGTTCCGCGCCAAGCATCCCTGGGTTGGGGGAAACACCGTGAAGCCAAAATCAATCGCACGAGACATGTTCGAACGGTCGATGACGTTCGGTGAGTACACGAGTCACTATGGACTGAAGCAGAGTGAGGGTGTTCTTTTGCGCTATCTGTCGGATGTATTCAAGGGCATCACTCAGAACGTTCCCGCCGAAGCTATGAACGAGGAACTTGATGAGATAGCGCACTGGCTTGGCACGCTCGTACGCCAGGTCGACTCGAGCTTGTTGGACGAATGGGAGCGACTTCAGAACCCTGATGAGCACGGAGAAGTAGACGGCGAGGTCCGTCCACCGTCACAAGAGATCCCGGGTGAGGTCACGATCACTACTGATGCTCGGGCGTTTCGTACGCTGGTTCGCAACGCAGCATTCCGTTGGGTTGAGCAACTGGCTCGCCAGGAACGTCCGAGAGGTTCAGTCGAGGGTCTGAACGCTCGCAAGTTGATGGCGCCCTACTGGGATGACTATGACGCGATCGAAATTGACGGTGATGCCCGAAACTCAAGCCGTTTCGACTTCGA
>Ga0213869_10002721_pt1 | contig 12085 bp, 9 predicted proteins | sample PICome_10_FD_160083 | JGI IMG/M metagenome (GOLD analysis project Ga0213869, IMG submission 160083) | Coastal seawater microbial communities near Pivers Island, North Carolina, United States - PICO132 | ecosystem: Environmental > Aquatic > Marine > Coastal | place: USA: North Carolina...
ATAGATCGCAAACCTCTTGCTCCTGTTTTTCTTTTTATAGCCTGTCTTGCTATCTCTATGAGAGCTTCATCTCTGAAAGTTAAATCAACATTATCAATCTCAAACAAATGTTTATACTGATTAACTAAAGCATTTTTTGGCTCTTTAAGAATTCTTACTAACGCATTCTCATCTAGCTCGTGAAGATTTGAAATTACTGGCAGTCTTCCAACAAATTCTGGAATTAAACCATACTTAACTAAATCTTCAGGTTCTAAATCATCTACATTAGAGGATATAGATTGCACATTAGATGTTTTGTTAACCTCAGCACCAAAACCTATACCTATATTACTGTTCCTTTGATCAATAACTTTATCAAGACCTGAAAATGCCCCGCCACATATAAACAAAATATTTGATGTATCTATTTGAACAAATTCTTGTTGCGGATGCTTTCTTCCACCTTGTGGTGGGATAGATGCAACTGTTCCTTCGATTAGTTTGAGAAGGGCTTGTTGAACGCCCTCACCCGATACATCTCTTGTAATGGAAGGGTTATCAGACTTTCTTGCAATTTTATCAATCTCATCAATGTAAACAATACCAAGCTGTGCTCTCTCTGGATCATAGTCAGATTTTTGTAATAATTTTTGAATTATATTTTCAACATCCTCACCAACATAGCCTGCCTCAGTTAATGTTGTTGCATCAGCAATTGCAAATGGAACATTTAAAATTTTTGCTAAGGTTTGTGCTAGCAGCGTTTTTCCGCTTCCAGTTGGGCCTAAAAGCAAAACATTGCTTTTTTGAAGTTCCACAGAGTCTTTTAAATCATTCTTTCTTAATCTTTTATAGTGATTATATACAGCAACTGAAAGAACTTTTTTAGCTTTTTCTTGCCCAATTACATACTCATCAAGCTTCTGGAATATTTCAAGCGGCGATGGAAGTTCATCCAACGAAACATCTTCTTCACTTTTTATCTCTTCTTCGATTATGTCATTACAAAGATCAACACATTCATTACAAATATATACGCTAGGCCCAGCTATTAATTTTTTTACATCATCCTGAACTTTTCCACAAAAAGAACAATGTAATTTATCAGTAGTGGAATTACTTGGCATCTGCTTTATCTCTTTGATTTAGCACACTATCAACTATTCCATATTTTATAGCTGCTGGTGCATCTAAAAAGTTATCTCTATCTGTATCTTTTTCAATTTTTTTAATAGTTTGGCCTGTATGTTTTGCAAGAATTTCATTTACGACTTTTTTCATATGTAGAATTTCTTTAGCATGAATTTCAAAATCTGATGCTTGCCCTTGAAATCCACCAAGTGGTTGATGAATCATAATTCTTGAATTAGGCAAAGCAAACCTTTTACCTTTATCACCACCAGCTAATAATATTGCTCCCATACTAGCTGCTTGACCAATGCATAAAGTTGAGATTGACGGTGCAACAAACTGCATAGTGTCATAAATTGCTAAGCCAGAAGAAATGCTTCCTCCAGGAGAATTAATATATATTGAGATATCTTTTTCAGGATTCTCAGATTCTAAAAATAATAATTGTGCTACAACTAAATTAGACATGTAATCATCTACAGGCCCAGATAAAAATATAACTCTTTCCTTTAAAAGTCTTGAATATATATCAAACGACCTTTCACCTCGAGGCGTTTGCTCGATTACCATTGGTATTAATGCTGATTCTATTTCGTTCATGTACATTTATTTATTTATTAGCTAGTTCTGAAAATTCTATCACCTTATCTTTAGATTTAAGGGCTTTTTCTAAATTTTCAATCAATTGTTGTTCTAAAGCTATCATTCTAAATTGTTCAAGTTGCTGAGGCTGACCTTTGACCCATTGCTTAAATTGATCTGCATCTTTATATTTTTGTGACTCTTTATCAATAAATGTATCCAATGCTACAGAATCAGCAGTGATCTCAAAATGGTTAATTAGCTCAGCAAAAAGTAAATCAAGTTTTACCCTTTTTTCTGCATTTTCCATAAAAGTATCTAATGGGAATAAATCATCCACTGCATTTTCTTCTGTCTGACCTATTCTCATGAGAGCATCTTTTCTCATTAAATCAGCTTGTTCTTTTACAGTGACTTTAGGAACACTAAAAGAGTTAGTCTTTAGTAAAGTTTCATATATGGATTCTTTGGTGAGATCTTTTTCTTGAACTTCTACCTCTTTAGCCATTCTTTTTGAAATCTCATCTTTAAACTCAGATTCATCTTTAACTTCCATATCAAGCTTTTTAAATAAATCTTTATTAATTTCCGCTTCATGTAGTTCTTGAATATTTTTTAATGTGATATTAAATTCGGCCTCAACACCAGCTAAATCAGTTTTAAAATAGTCATCAGGAAAAGTAGCTTTAACAGAAAATTCAGATAGCTCTTTATTTAAAATGCCATCTTCAAATCCAGGTATCATTGAATTACTGCCAAGAACTAGTTTAAAATCTTTGGCGGAATTTCCTTCAAACTCTTCATCATTAACCTTACCAACAAAATCAATTATTACTTGGTCCTCTTTTTTTGCCTTTCTTTCAACATCTTTCCATTCACCATATCTTTTAATAATATCTTTTATGGCCAAATCTATATCGCTTTCAGTTATTGAGATTGAAATTTTTTCATAATTAGTCCACCTGCTTAGTTTTGGCTTTATCTCAGGAAACACCTCAAAAACAGCTGAATAAGATATTGGCTTTTTTGGATCCTCGTTTTCAAGATTAACTGTTGGAGCTGATGCTGGACGTATTTTATTTTCATTTAATGCTTCTGGATATGAGCTTTGAATTAAATCATTTACAACATCTGCATGGATTGATTGTCCGTATTTCTGTTCTAAAACATCATTTGGAACTTTACCTTTTCGGAAACCATCAAGCTTTGCTTGACCCCTAATATTATTGAGTTTTGATTGAAACTTTGAATCATATTCTTCTACTGGAATTGAAACTGTAAGCTTTCTTTCTAAATCTTTTAATTTTTTTAATTTACTACTCATACTTTTACCTAATTTAATGGGGCGAGCGATGGGGTTCGAACCCACGGCCTCCGGAGCCACAATCCAGCGCTCTAACCAACTGAGCTACGCCCGCCACGAAACGAAACATTATAGATTAAAAAATACGATTATTAATTTTTTTAATAGGATAATTGTTAGATATACATTATTATTTTTTATATAGGGGAGATAGATGAGTAAATTTTTAGATGACACCACAAAGTTTGTTAATAAAGCTTTAAGATTTCTTGATATATCACCTGGGCTAGCAAACAAAATAATAACTTGTAATTCTACATATACTGTTAGATTTGGTGTGAGGCTTAGAGGAGAGATTTATACCTTTGAAGGCTGGAGATCTGTTCACTCTGAGCATATGGAGCCTACAAAAGGCGGAATAAGGTTTGATAAGGCTACTCATGTCGAAGAAGTGGAAGCTTTGGCAGCTTTAATGTCATATAAAAATGCCATTATTAATGTTCCTTTTGGGGGATCAAAGGGTGGCTTAAAAATAAATCCATCTGAATGGGATAAGCGTGAAATTGAAAAAATTACAAGAAGGTTTGCACAAGAATTAATTAAAAGAGATTTGATAAGCCCTTCTCAAAATGTTCCAGCTCCTGATATTGGCACATCATCTGAAGAAATGGCTTGGATTGCAGATGAATATAGAAAGATTAAGCCAACGGATATAAATTCTTCTGCTTGTGTTACAGGAAAACCAGCTAATAAAAACGGTCTTGTTGGCAGAGAGGAAGCAACTGGAAGAGGTGTGCAATATATTTTAAGAGAGTTTTTTCGCAATGAAGATCTTTTAAAATTAATTAAATTTAGCTCTAATATGGATGATAAAACTTTTATTATTCAGGGCCTTGGGAATGTTGGCTACCATGCTGCGAAATTTATAAGTGAAGAAAATAAGATTAAATTAATTGGGATAGCTGAATATAATGGTGGTATTTATAATACTGAGGGTATTGATGTTGAACATGCAAAAAATTATTTTTTGAAGTATGGTTCTTTTAGTAATTATCCAAAAGCAACTTTTATAAAAGATGGGTCTTTATTGCTTAAAAAGCAATGCGATATATTAATTCCTGCTGCTAGAGAAAATGTAATCACAGAAAAAAATGCCAATGAAGTAAAAGCAAAATTAATTGTTGAGGCTGCAAATGGCCCAATAACCTATAAAGCTCATTCTATTTTAAATAAAAATAAAGTATTCGTTATTCCAGATATCTTAGCCAATTCTGGAGGTGTTGCTGTTAGTTATTTTGAATGGGTAAAAAATATTAGACGGATAAGATTTGGCAGACTAGAAAAAAGAAAAAATATTATTCAAATGAATAGTCTTATAGAGGCAATAGAATCAATGACTGGAACCAATATGCCAGAAAAATATAAGTCAAACTTCCTTAATGGCACCAATGAGATTGATCTTATCAGATCTGGATTGGATGACATGATGATAGATGGCTTTCAAGAAGTAAAAAAAGTCTTTATTTCAAATGCGAAATTATCTGATTTTAGAACTGCTGCATACATGGTAGCAATTGATAAAATTGCTATGTCATATGATTCAATCGGCTTATAAAAAATCTATTAATTTAAAATTGGAAATAGCTTAGTTGGCTGATTTATTTCCCAAGCATCATAATTTACCATTATTGATTTAAAAAGATTGCTTTGAAGGAAGTGTGATAATAAATTGTGAACTTTGGGGATATCCTTTTGCCTATCAAACCATTCTGGGTTGGCTATTTTAAATTGTCTAATAAATGGCAATATACAGATATCAACTTTGCCTACTGAATTTGAGTAAAACCATACAGAGGTATCGTTGATTTCTTCTTCAATTATTTTTAATAGTTCAATACATTTATCTCTATGCAAAATCTTATCAACGCCTTTATAACGAGTTGCATACTTATATCTATCTAAATGAAATTTAAATTCTTTGTCAAAAAGTGAAATTAATTCATCTGTTTTCTTCTTTTGACTATCAGTTATGTTGTCTTTGAAAATTTTTACATTACTATCTATACACCAGTCAACAATCTCTAGACTCTCTTCAAATACCTTGCCATTTTCAAGAATAAGAACAGGAACTGTTCCCTTTGGTGAAATATCAAGCATTAAACTTGGCTTATTTTTAAGATTTACCTCTCTGTGCTCACACACTATTTGAGATAAATACAAAGCCATTCTTGCTCTCATTGCATATGGGCATCTTTTAAAAGAATATAAAATTGGCATATTATAATTTTGATTTATGAATTTCTTCTTTTGGTCCTATATGTTTTTGATTTCTTTCTTTTGCTAAGTCTACTTGTTTTTGTCTACTCATATATCTACTTTTTTGCTCGTCAGAAGTTTTATCAAAACAGGCTGGGCATGAAACACCTCTTATATATTGTATAGATTTTTTATCACTATCAGTAATGGGCATTCTGCAACCATGACACATATCGTAAGTACCAACACTTAAATCATGTTTTACTGAAACTCTGTCGTCAAAAACAAAACACTCACCTTCCCATAAACTTTTGCTAGCATCTATCTTCTCAAAGTAATTCAAGATACCCCCCTTAAGATGACTCACTTTTTTAAAACCCTTCTCTTTCATTAATGAAGAGGCTTTTTCACATCTAATCCCACCTGTGCAAAACATTGCAAATTTTTTTTCCTCTTTTTCATTATCAGAAAAACCCTGCTTTTCTACCCATTGTGGAAATTCTCTAAATTTTACAGTTTTTGGATTTATTGCATTTTTGAAAGTGCCTATTGAGCACTCATAATTATTTCTTGTATCAATTAAAATTGTATTTTTGTCTGTGATTAACTCATTCCAGTCTTCAGGATTTACATAATCTCCAACAATATGGTTTGGGTCAATTGATTGATCACCAATAGTTACAATCTCTTTTTTTAACTTAACTTTTAACCTAACAAAAGGATTTTCTTGTGATGTAGAAAACTTTATATCTAAATTTGAGAAGCCTTTAATGGATTTAATATAGCTAAGAGCCTTATTTAAATTATCGTGATTTCCTGAAATTGTTCCATTTAAACCCTCCTCACCAACTAGTATCGTTCCATGTATTGATAATTCTTTTAACTGTAAACGAATTTTATCCTGTAATTCTTTTGGATTGCGAATAGAAGAAAATTTATATAGAGCTGCTACTGAATACATATTATTTATATTTTACTATAAGGATATTTTAAATATTAATTATCAAAAAAAGATTTCTTTGAATTATTGAAAAAATTAAATATTAATTCTTTGTCTAGAATTTGGGGGTTTTCATTGAAAAGATAATCACTATTATTAGCTATTCCGATCAGTGAACAAAAATTGCTAGTTTCATTTTGATCTATCTTTATAAAAGATCTCATTTTAAAACAATCATCAACCCATATAAATTTCTGATGATTTTTTAAATCCATAATCCTACTCTCTAATGATTTTGCATAGTGAAAATCAAATATAACTTCTTGAGTTTTATTTTCACTATCAAGTAATAGCAAGGCAGGTAAACGAACATACCTTGAACCAAAAAGAATTTTTTCTTCTTTTATTGATATCTTAAATCCATCATCAATCTGGGGGAATGACCAAAGTGATGCAATTGTTGGTCTAATTTCTTCTATAATTTCATTCATTGGTTTATCACCAGCCATAAGACTGTCCTCAATAAAAAGATTTCGACCTAGTCCCAGACCGTTTGTATTTGCTCCAATCAAGCTCATTACTGTTGGAGCCACATCAAACATTGATCCAGGTTTTGAAATTTTGTCGCTAGGTAAGTTATCAGAGAAAATAAAAAAAAGATTTCTTCTCTCTCCTTTATCTAAAATAGAGGTTGCTGTATTTTTTAGTGCCATGTGGTCTGATAAAACTACTAGAACAGTATCTTTAAATGAATCATCATTAATTATATTCTCAATAAAACTAGCAGCCATATAGTCGGCGCAATGTATCGAATTTAATATTGAATTTGTTCCCTCCTTATAAATTTTATTTCTGCATGAGCTTGATAAATATCCATTTGGATGATGAGTATCAAGCGTTAAAGTAAATAATCCATAAGGTTTGTCATCTTTTCTTAAATTATTAAGTCTATCTATATTGATTTCATATAAAGAATCGTCAAATAAGCCCCAGGGTGATTTATAGGAATTGTTAATTAAACGGCTTTTTAACTCTTCCCAACCTTCAACAGCTTTAAACCCATGCGATTTATAAAACTTACCTTTACCTGCAAATTCAAGATTTGATCCATTTATATAATGAAGATTATAAGAATTGTCAGCTAATATATCCCCGATACAACGAGCTGATGAAAGAAATTTATCCATTCCACCCATATTATTTGCAACCTCAATATTTGTAATTAGAGGTATTCCACACTGAGAGGCAACCATACCTGCTATTGTCCAATTGGTTGCTTTAGGAGAAATTATATTTGTAAAAGTTACTGCTTGATTTTTTAATCTGTTAAGGTTTGGTGTTAATCCTGGAAATAAACTTTCGTCTGTATATGTCTGCTCAAACTGCTCAAGGTATAAAAAAATTATATTCTTAGAATTTTTAATAAGCTTAATGTCATTTTTATTTAAGTATTTTTTCGTATCAGTATCAGCATAATTATTTTTAAAAGAAATAACATTTGTTAAATCATTTATAAGAGGATTTATTACTAAACTTAATATAGCGCAAACTAAAATAAGGCCATTAAATGAATCAAACTTTTTGCTTTTATAATTTAGTTTTGAGCTCATAACTCTTATCAAAAGAGTTACGAATAAAATAAAAGAAAATAATAAAATTCCTGGAAATATATATTCATCAACGCCAAACCCGCTAATTCCATGAACAATATGAAAAATTACAGCCTCATTTAGTCCATCACCTGATAAATAATTAAAAAAATAAAAGACACCAAGAAAAACTAAATTTATGTAAATTAAAAACAGTGTGATTGTTTTTATAAACTTGTTTTTGAAGTTACTTTTAATAAAAAAAATAATACTTACTAATGTTAATCCAATAGAAAAATAAGGCATTAAAAAAATTATATATAAAAAAGTGGCGCGCCTGAAGAGATTCGAACTCCTGACCCACTGCTTAGAAGGCAGTTGCTCTATCCAGCTGAGCTACAGGCGCATGGTCGGGGTAGTAAGATTCGAACTTACGACCACTCGCTCCCAAAGCGAGTGCGCTACCAGACTGCGCTATACCCCGAGGGTGCAAATATTAAAGTTTATCTAAAAAATAAGCAATGACCATGTGCATAAATATTATTTAATGACATAATCTTGTTCATGAATATAAAAATATTAGATGGCAAATCTTTAGCTAAGGCCACAGAAGAATCTATTGCTAAACAAGTAAATGATTTAAATAATAAGGGTATTTCACCAACTCTTGCTACTATTTTAGTGGGGCAAGATCCTGCATCCGAGACTTATGTAAAAATGAAAAGGAATACCTGCGCAAGAGTTGGTATGAAATCTATTGCTGTAGAGATGCCTGATTCTACAACTACTGAAGAACTTTTAATAAAAATAAATGAATTAAATGATGACGATGAGGTCCACGGTATTTTGTTACAACATCCAGTTCCTCACCAAATCGATGAAAGGCTTTGTTTTGATGCTATTGATATTGAAAAAGATGTTGATGGAGTTACTTGTCTTGGTTTTGGAAATATGTCTATGGGTCTGCCTGCTTATGGATCATGTACGCCAGCTGGAATTATGAGACTGCTTGAACATTATGAAATTAAAATACAAGGAATGAATGCTGTTGTTGTTGGCAGAAGCCCAATTCTTGGGAAGCCAATGGCTATGATGTTATTAAATAAAAATGCTACTGTAACAATCTGTCATTCAAGAACTCAAAATATAGAAGACATTATTAAGCAAGCTGATATCTTAGTTGGCGCAGTTGGGATACCAAGGTTTATTAGACATGAGTGGATTAAAAATAATGCTGTAGTTATAGATGCCGGCTATCACCCAGAAAAATGTGGTGATATTGATCTAGAAAATATTGAATCTAAGGCTTCTGCTTACACGCCAGTTCCTGGCGGAGTGGGTCCTATGACAATAAATACCTTGATATTGCAAACACTTCAGTCTGCTCAAAAAATTAAGATTTAGAGCCCTCTTCTGGTTTGTCTTCCTCCAGAACTTCCTCTGTACCAGTTTCGCTCTCTGTTTCTTCTTCAACCACATCAGCTTCAGCATCTAGAATTTCACTCGTATCACTTGAAGCATCTTGGTTAGATTTTTTAAAAGGAAATGGCTTATTATCTGTTTCAAACAGAAGAAATTTGAGCGTATCACTTACAAATAAAAACAAATGCTTATTAAAATCAGCTAAAGAATCATTTATTTTTGAAGTAAACAAGAAAAATAGGAATTGTACAAATGCAAGCCCAATAGATACAGAGATAACAAAATTTAGTACAAATGCATAAAGAAACATAAAGGCAAACCTAGTCCATTTCCCTATTTTCAAAACTTCTTCTTTTACTTCTTCTCTATTAATTTCCATAGTTTATTTTTCCATATAATTAAATTCTACATCAACTTCATGTGGGTTATTGACTAAATCATCTATCAGTGTATCTGGTGATGAATTTTTATAAATAATATCATGTAAGGAGTCTACCAGAGGCATTTTAATATTTAATTTTGAGGATTCATCTTTTATTACTACAAGTGTTCTTAAGCCTTCAGCCACTTGACCAACCTTCTGTTTTGCCTCATCTAGACTTAAGCCTGTACCAAGATGAGTGCCTAGTTGAAAGTTTCTTGAAAGATTTGAAGTGCATGTTGCAACAAGATCACCCATACCAGCTAATCCAAGAAATGTAATTGGATTTGCACCTTTCGCAACTGCAAACCTACTCATTTCTGCCATACTTCTTGTAAGTATAAGGCCTACCGCATTTTCTCCAACATTCAAAGAATCAGCCATTCCACAGATGATTGCATAGATATTTTTTAGAGCTCCTGCAAGCTCAACACCTTGAACATCGTTTGATGAGTAAATCTTGAATGATTCAGAAGATAAGGCAATTTTAACATTAGTAATCAGCTCATTGGATGAGCTGGCTATAACGGTCCCTGCTACTTTATTATCTGCTATTTCTCTGGCTAAATTAGGGCCACTTAAAACCCCAACATTATTAATATTTGTATCTATATTCTCAGAAATGATATCTGACATGGATCTAAAAGGATTTAATTTAATTCCTTTTGTGCATGAGATTACAGATGCATAAGGTTCGATCATAGGAACAATTCTCTGAACAATATTTTCAAAAATAATACTTGGAGTTGCAATTAAAACTATGTTCGCATTCTTCATTACATCTTCTAAACATTCTGAAGCTTGAATATTAGATGATAATTGAAGTTCTGGATGATACGTTGCATTTGCACCTTCTGAATTGATTCTAAGGGCTTGCTCAGAGTCTCTAACCCACAAAGCTACTTTGTTACCATTAGAAGCAGCTATATTAGCAAGAACAGTTCCAAAGCTTCCGCCTCCAAGAACAGCAACTTTACTTGGATTATTCATTTTAGGATAAATATTTATCTAGCTGCCTTAAATATCTTGAAGGATCTTGAGGAGAACCACCTTCAGCAATAACAGCATAGTCATATAAGAAATCTACATAGGCGTTAAATTGCTTTCCCTTCATATCTTTGAGTTTTTTTACTAGTTTATGTTTAATATTAATTTCAAATATAGGATTAGATGAACCAAGGCTTTGACCAGAGGCTTCTAGAATTTTTCTTAGCTGTGCACCTGGCTCATGCTTAGGAAGAACAATACAAGATGCAGAATCTGTTAAACGAGAGCTGATAACAACATCAGAAACTTTTTCATTTAGATGCTTTTTTATCTTTTTAACAATGTCCTGATCTGCCTCTGATACTTTTTTGCTTGTATCTTCTTTTTCAATATCTTCCTTAGCTGCATTTACAAGTTCTTTGCCCTGATATTCCATTAGGCCTGCCATCAACCACTCATCTATTCTGTCAGTAAGAAGAATGACTTCAATACCCTTTGATTTTAAACCTTCTATATGCGGTGAATTGACTGCTGCTTCGTAGGTATCTGCAACACAAAAATAAATTTTATCCTGATCACTCTTCATTCTACCGACATAGTCATCTAGACCCTGATTAACTGAATTATTATTTGAGAAGGTAGAAGCAAACAACATTAAACTTGCAATAGTTTCTTTGTTTTCATGGTCTTCAGCTGGACCTTCTTTTAATACCAATCCATACTCGTTCCAAAATTCTTTATATTTATCAAAGGAATTTGTCTTTAAATCCTTTAATGAATCTAACATTCTCTTTGTTGCAGCTTTTTTTATACTATCAACAAGTTGATGCTCTTGAAGAATCTCTCTTGAAACATTTAATGGTAAGTCACTTGTATCAATAATTCCTCTTACAAATCTAAGGTATAGAGGAAGAAAGTTAGAAGCATCATCCATAATAAAAACTCTTTGTATGTATAGCTTTACACCTCTAGGTGATTCTCTATTCCAAAGATCGAACGGTGGTTTAGAAGGGATATACAAAAGATTGGTGTACTCATTTTTGCCTTCTACTTTGTTGTGAACCCATAAAAGAGGATCTTCTTGATCATAAGTAATAAATTTATAGAAGTCTTTGTATTCTTCTTCTTTTATTGACCTTTTTGGCTTTAACCAAAGAGCATCAGCATCATTAATTCTTTTAGAATCATTTTCGGAAGTAATTAAATTAAGTGGGAAATTTATATATTGAGAATACTTTTCTAGTAGAAATCTAACTCTTCCCTCTTCAGCAAATTCTTTATTATCATCGTTAAGATAAATGATTATATCTGTGCCGTTATTTTCTTTAGTTACTTCTTTTAACTTATATTTTTCTTCTCCACTACTCTCCCAAAGAATAGCTTTATCTGATTCTTCAAATACTGATTTAGATATTACCTCAACCTTATCAGCAACCATAAAAACTGAATAGAAACCAACACCAAACTGCCCA
>Ga0213869_10002744_pt1 | contig 12022 bp, 28 predicted proteins | sample PICome_10_FD_160083 | JGI IMG/M metagenome (GOLD analysis project Ga0213869, IMG submission 160083) | Coastal seawater microbial communities near Pivers Island, North Carolina, United States - PICO132 | ecosystem: Environmental > Aquatic > Marine > Coastal | place: USA: North Carolina...
AACTCCACCTTGTACCAAAACTACTAACAGGTACGGCACTTGTACTTCGTGCTATCTTACTGCTTTCGCCCAAAGTATATGTCACCCTTACACCTTGTTAGTGCCTGTGTAAACACAGTTTTTGCTTATTATCGACTTGCGTCTAAAGCTGTGTCTAAATTATCAAAGAGCGTGTCAACAGCGTTGTTTGCTGCTTACTACTTAAATATAACATCGTTTTTACACAATGTCAACCACTTTTTTAATCTTTTTTTCATTTATTTGCAGTTTCAGAGTGGTGCGTTTTGTATCCCACTATTCAAACCCTGCCATGTACAGAAACGATTCTATCTGCACAAGACTACGTTCCCAGCTGCCTAAACTATGTTTAAACTTTTTTCCGTCTACAAATAAATGGTGCCGCGTCACGGATTCGAACCGCGGACCTATTGTTTACTAAACAATTGCTCTAACCAACTGAGCTAAAGCGGCGTTATTGGTCGGAAATGTAGGATTCGAACCTACGACCCTCTGCTCCCAAAGCAGATGCGCTAGCCAGACTGCGCCAATCTCCGTTATCTTTTTATGTATTCTAGTATTTTACTAATATCACCGATGGCTTTGTTTTCTAAACCGCCTACAACAGTATTACATCTATTACATAGTATGCCTCTTACTTTACCTGTTGTATGACAATGGTCTACAAAACCACCTTTTCTACCAACAAACATTTCTAGTTCTGTTTCACATAGAACACATTTTTTATCTTGTGATTCTAATAGTGACAACATATCTAGTCTGTTCATATTATATCTATATAAACCGTCTTTACAAACTCTGCAAGACGATCCTGGAATACTGTGTTCAGTGTTACAATGTGGACAATTTTTAGTTTTCATACTATTATTTATCAATCTTTGCGCTTTACACTGCGCTAACTGCGCCAATCTCCGTAAAATTAGTAAAGCAGTTTTGCGTCCTACTCAGGACGGCCAGTCTCCTGGGCACCATTTGCTCAATTGTTTTACAAGGGGAACAAAACCCTTAGTATCTCGCTTCTACTGCGCGGTGCACACTGCTATACAGTCTGCGTGATATTTGGTGCCCTTGGAGGGACTCGAACCCCCACGCCGTAAAGCACCTTTAATTTGGTAGGGACAAAAGGACTCGAACCTTCACACCTTGCGGCACTTGGACCTAAACCAAGCGTGTCTACCATTCCACCATGTCCCCATTATGCGTTAGCTTTTTTCTCTGCGTGTTTGCGTCGAATAGCTTCTGCAATCTTCTTCTTATGCTCTTCTGACTTCTTCTTGCCAGTGTTGCCTTTACCTGCTTTACTAGGATCGCTATTGCGACTTTGTATCCTAGTTGCTTCTTCTAGTCCGTGCTTTGCAACCATTTTGTCCCAAATAGTGACTCCATAGTGTGCGTCACGGTCTAAAGCATTTTCGCTTGCTGTACCCCAATACAAGTGATTAGGATTGCTACAAGCACCGTTATGGCAAGCGTGACATACATGTATCTTCTTACCCGAAGGTATAGTAGTTTCATGTAAGTGAGCAAGTAACCCTTTTAGGTACATGCTCTGCCCGCCTCTTTCTATACAAGGTTCATCTAACTTTAGATGTTCCTGTCTTTCGCTCTGTGGTAGTTTAATGTATTCTTCAATCTGTTTCATACATTTATTTATCAATAAACACGCAAAACACATTCATTAACGTGTTTACCTGTCTACCAATTCCACCACAAGGGCATTCGCAAGCTAACCATTGGCTTACACGAGCGTATTGAGCCGCTACACTTACTGGTGCTGGTTGCAAGATTCGAACTCGCGACATCTTCATTACAAGTGAAGCGCTCTACCAACTGAGCTAAACCAGCATTATTATCTTCTTACTCTACAGTTAGGACAAAAATCTCCGTGTCCTAGTTCTGTACGACATTCACTGCACGTTTTCATACAGTACTTATTCTGGTGTTTCGTCTTCTTGTTCAATTTTGACTTGTAAAGAACGAATCATTTGTTCTTCGATATCGTGTTTATCAATAGTTCCAGTTTCAAGCAACCGCAGCGCATCTGCTGCACTCGACGCTTGTCCTGAACGTTTTAGAAACGCACATACTGCAACCAAGTCAGTTCTGTTAATACCTGTAACATCCATTGCTTCTTCAATAAAGACTCGACCCATTTGTGTAACCTTTCATTGTTACTTGTTTATCTTAATTTAAGTATAACACCTACACAGTAGATGTCAATCATTTAATTTGGAGCGGACGACCAGGTTCGAACTGGCGACATTCAGATTGGAAATCTGACGCTCTACCAACTGAGCTACATCCGCAAATAAATCTAACCTTTCAAGTTCGCGGCTCTTCAGGTTAGCAACCTTTGTCCTGTTGCCCTGCTATCACTTGGTCCAGTGCAGTATCGAGTGCGAGTCGACTTACACCATTCCTCAACAGGGGTCCGTCCAACAGGACTAGGTTATTTTGTAGCCGGGCGGGGATTCGAACCTATAGAATGTATTCTGCGTCATGAGCAGCAATCCATATTTTCTCCATTCACTTCCGAGTCATGACTCTCGTCAGTAGCAACCATGCCAGACCCAACATATTTTGGCGGAGCGACTGGGAGTCGAACCCAGTGAACGCTGTTAGCGTTCTACGGATTAGCAATCCGCTGCATTACCATCCTGCCCCCGCTCCGTATGTGTTAGGCTCTACCACCTCATTGGCGACTTAGCTTCTAAAAAGGTTAACTTAGAAGTACCGTGTGTTAGGCTCTACCCACGTATTAGGGCGACTTAGCTCCACTTCAAGTTAGAGGAGTACCAAGTATTTGGCTCCCTCTGCTGGGCTCGAACCAGCGACAATCTGATTAACAGTCAGACGCTCTACCAACTGAGCTAAGAGGGAATAAAATCTACTTACAACTGCACACCACGAATCGAACGTGTTTTCTTGTCACTGACTATATAGTCCACTACCAGGTAGCTACATCTGGATGTGTGCAGTTGTAAGTAGAGTTAATGAACACGCTTTGGTATTACGTGTTCCTCTACTTACCGTTCTATCATCGACTTGCGTCTAAGAACTAATATTGTGTCTAAATTGTCAAATAGCGTGTAAACATTGCTGCTTACTGTTTATACAGTGTAACAAATAATCTTGTACTTGTCAACCTGTTTGTTTAATCTTTTATAAGTGCTTCAATCTATGTTACTAGTTTCTGCTGCCTATGTATTAATTATAGTGTCTTACTGTGTGCCTTGTCAACTATTATTTTGCCTTAGTCATAAAAAAAGCCCCTAACATTTCTGCTAAGGGCTTGTAAAATTCTGGAAACTTTTTTTAGTTTCCTCCTCCCCAACCCTCTAAGCAGACATCCGCACCCGGATTACTCGATCCGACTGCTGAATATTCTACTGATGTTAGTGTGAGTTTCATTGAACTTACTTTCCTTTTGTTATACTTTATTTATCATCTTGATAAAATATACGCACATAATTGGCTATTTCTGTGTCATAATCGACGCTAGTAGTCGTTCTGCATCAGGATATTCTGTCATCTCTGCTACAATATTGTCTACTGCGGCGATACGAATCATTTCTTCTGTAGCCGCGTGTTCGGGACTGGGTTCGTAGAAAGGATTGTAGCTGGTAGGCAAGTAGGGCTGTGTCCAGCTAGTGTTAAACACCATACCATTGAACCGTTTGTTGAAATCATCATTGTTCATATTATTTCGCTCTCACTGTAACTTCAACTGGAATACGATCACCTACACGATAGTTGTTGTATGTAAATGTACTGCCTTGAATACCTCGCCATTCATAACGAATAGTGTAGTTTTTGATTTCTTCTTGTGTTTCGTAGTATGTCACGTTATTGCAAGTTTGTTCTTCACGATAGCCGATTATTTGCTGTTGTTGTGTTGCTCGCTTGTTAGCAACATCAGCGCCAATAATAGCACCTAGCACAGTTGCAGCATCTTTACCGCTACCGTTGCCTACTTGATTGCCGATAGCGCCGCCGATAATAGCACCAAGAACAGTATCGCCTGTGCTTGCTTGACCACCTTGTACATTACCGTAAATCGGTACTTGATTTACTCGACAGTCTGTACGGTAGCGTGGAACTTGGACATTTTGATAGTTAGGTTTTACTGCGGTAATAGTTGCATATTCATCTGCACTTGCAGAAGTAGCAAAACTCATTGAGCCAATAACTGCAACAGTTGCTAACAATTTATTCATTGTCTTCTCCATAAATTTAACTTACTAATACAGTATAGCACTATTATGTGTCGGTGTCAACCGAATTATACCAACTTTGTTCGTATTCTTCTACAATATTTACCGCATTAATACGGTCGTAACGGAAACTGCGCCAGCCTTTTGCGTTTACGTCCCATACGCTTACAACAGCGTCCGATATCTCTCGAACAGCCTTTTGACTCATAGTGTCTGTTTTAGTAGCACGTGGTTTCATGTCTTCACGCAGTGTACAAGTCATTACACGCTTGTCACCGTTGAGTTTAGTAAAGTCAACCGTTACTACGTTTTGTTCCAGTTGAAACTTTAGATCCGCTTTTGTCGGAATTCCCTTTAGTGTTGCTACTGTATCTCCAACTTCTGTCATAGTTCCTCCGCGATACCTAATATTTCAGCAACAATTAAACCAGTTGCTAACCAAAATACACTACCTGTGAGTAAACACACACTACAACCTGCAATACGTGTTATACTTTTTACAAGACTAATATAGAAATGTTTTTTTGAAACATCTACGGGTTCTGTCATAATTATTTCCTTTTAGTTGTACAAATTTGTTCTGTCGATATTAATATTAAATGCCAAACTCATTCTTTCACTATCTGTAGTATTCATATCTACAGTGTGATTTAACCATGCTGGAAAGAGTATAAGCATACCTTCAATTGGTTGAAATCCTACATCTACTTCTTTAACAAATGTTTGACTAGCTGCTAATCCAGAGTTAGGATTTAAGAATTTAATAGCACCGTCTTTTGTATTAGTTTGATAATAATAAACGCCTGCAATGTCAAACATTCCGTGATTATGCAAAGTTGTAATTTCTCCTTTTCCTGTCTTAGTCATCCAAGATTGAATAATATTATAATCTAAGGTATAACCGATACATTCGTCGAGATATTCTTTTACGCAGGTTTTAATAAAGCTTTTTAAACAAACTAAGTTATATTGTTCTATAATATTACTTTGAAATGTTATGTCACTTAACTTATGATTATTACTAACCCATCCTTCGTTTTTACTAAACGTTAAATCTTTACACATATCCCTAAGTTCGTTTTGTATACCGGCAAACTTTAGTGCATCAGCTTGCCGGTGTAATACAGGCGTAGGAAAAAAATGATATATCATTATCTCTTATCAACTACCATGTCAGCAAGTCCATATTCAACTGCTTCTGCTGCTGTTAAGAATGTGTCAAACTTCATTGTTTCAAACAGTTCTTCATACTCTTTACCCGCTGAGTTGTGCTTAACATACAATTCAGTAAGACGCTTGTTGATCTTCTTGCTTTCTTCCATTGAACGTACAGCATCTTCGAACTGTAGTTCTTGTACATGTACACTACCTGACGTACCACGTGTGCCAGAGCTAACACGGTGAATCATTGTGCGGCTTTCTGGCAACACTACTCGCTTGCCTGCTGTACCTGCTTGTGCAAGGAACGATCCCATCGAGCAGGCTTGACCCATTACAATAGTACGCACATCTGATTTGATGTATTGCATAGTATCGTAAATAGCCAAGCCTGCTGTCACGGCGCCGCCTGGACTGTTGATGTACAAATTAATATCTTTGTTAGGATCTTCTGATTCTAAGAACAACATCTGTGCTACAATCAAGTTAGCCATGTTGTCTTCTACTGGACCGTTCAGCATGATGATACGATCTTTCATCAAACGGCTGTAAATGTCATACGAGCGTTCGCCGCCCGCAGTTTGTTCAACTACCATAGGTACTAGTGGCATTTATATTTCTCCTATTTTATTTTCTTTAACTAATTGTATTAGCTTCTTATTATATTTCTTTCTTAAGAAACTATCATAGACTTCTTTTAAAGGCATATTGCCTTGTGACTTTGCAAACTTCAAACTTAAACAACGTACAATTATCTGTTGTATATCTGAAGTATTATTAAACTCGTACATACGAATTTTTTGATCAGTGTACAGTCTCAAATAGCTGTAAACGTCTCCTCGTTTAAAATCATATACAACTTCTTTTTGTGTTGAGTTTACAATAAATGCTAGATTAATTGGCCTAATCCATTTACCGATATCATATTCACCTTGCAGCACATTTGCGTTTTGTGTTAAACTATTAACGTGCATATAAGGGTGTATTTGACTAGCTATGCACGATTGATCTGCAAAAAATAATGTGCCTAGTTGTATTTGTACTACTCCACTTTTATCAGTGGGGTTTACAAAATATGTCTTTACAAGATCAGGATTGTCTGAATCTATTTCTCCGGTAGATTGATTTATTTTAATTTTAAAACTAAAAGGAAATTTAAGTGCATATGTATTTTTAATAGTATCCGTAAATGCAGGGCATCTTACATAATTACTTAATGTTAGCTTCGATGGAATATTTCGACTTAACGGTTCCGGAGGCAGATATGCCATTGACATATCTGCTTTAGGAGAAACTAAGTTGTTCTCTGACTTAACTATTTCATCGTTGGAGTAGTACAGATTCATCTAGTATTCTTTGTATTAAATTCTTGTGGACCGGCGGTAGTAAATTCCATACCTAGAGCATTGCCTACGTATACTTTACCATTCCAACGCATGTGTATTTTATTGCTTGCAACGAAAGCATCTAAAGATTCATTTGTTCTAACGTTGTCAACTTCGCACTCAACTTCTTGTTCATTGCGAGTGTTCATTAACATTGCTGTCTTACCGTAATAACTATCCATATCTACCTCAAGTTTGCTATTAATTTAACTTATTATAGCAAACTATCGGGTAGTTGTCAAGCGATTAAACGCCTTTTAGTACGTTATCTGCACCTTTAAGTCTAAGATTAAGAACAAAGTTTTCAACTAACAGTTTAGTTGCAGTTGCCATTATTACTGGAACTAGGTGTTCTTTATCCATACCCTCGAACTGTTCGAGCAAGCTCGAAGCCATCATTTGATACGCTTGTTTTTCAGTAATGCGTAGAAGACCCCAATCAATGGGATCCTCTAGTTCGCATTCTAGTGCTAGATCTACTAGGAAATCAACTTCTTCTTTTTTAACCATTATTGCAATACCGCTTGTTCGCCGCAGCCGTTTGGATCAATGCCAAACCGTGCAATGCACAAACTTACAATTGCATCTGGTATATCTTGGTCTTCCATTGTCTCTGGAACCCATATACCTTTAAGGTTACCGTCGCAACCTACAATTAATCCGTAGTCGGTGGCGTCTAGTGATTTCTTAAATTCTAGTGTTACTTGTTTGTGACTCATGGTATTCTCCTAAGTTGTAATATGTTTACTCGGAGGATTCGTGTCGTACAAACTCTCCGTCTTGGATCTTAAATACGTCTACATCGTGCGCACCTGATCGGATATAAGCACGACCACCGTCAATCATCTTGCCTTCAATTACTTTGTAATCATGTCGATGTTGACTGTAATAGTATTTACCTTCAACTTCAATCATTCCGAACTCTAGCGACTCGATTTGATCAGCGTTTGTAATCATTACTGTTGGCTTATCTTGATGGAAGTGGTTAGTGTACAATCCAAAATAACGATTACCAAACTCAGGATGCGGTGTTGCGCGATAGAATACATCCATTGACGCTGTGCCGCCGTTTGCTGCACTAGTACAAACGTACTTTACCTCTACTCCATCTTTTTCTGAATAAATCTTTTCTACTTCTGCCGTGTCAAACAGTGGTTCATGTTGTATGTTCATAATCCGTGCCTTAGGTTATAAAGTTTATCTCTTACTCTATTAGTATACACGTCTGTGTTGTTCTTGTCAACCAAGTCTAGCATGAAATCAAGCTCATACTTGTCTAGTTTGTTAAATTCGAATGATTCTTTCTGCACGAAATAACCGCGTTCTTTAAGTTCGTATACAATCTCTTCGTCATCGAACTCGTTTAACTCTACATCAACTGTTACATATGCCATTTATATATCCTTATACTCTAAGGTAGTCCAGTACTTTCCTGAGATCTGACCATGAACATCGCCCAAGACATTACCAAAGACAGTACCAAAGACATTACCTCCGACACTGCCTCCGACGTCACCTACAATATCACCTAAGACACTGCCAAAGACATTACCGTAGACATCATCAGAAACATCGCCTCTGACAGTACCCTCGACATTGCCTATAACACTACCTTTAACACTACCATAGATTCTACCATAGACACTGCCTCTGACATCCTTGATAAACAAAGTTCCGTCTTCGTTCTCATCGAATGTGATAAGCTCTGCGAGTTGATCCAGTTGTTTTTGAGTTAGATTAGTTTTCATTTCGTTTCTCCTCCTATGCAGCTACCTTCTATTAGAGTTTTACCTGCGTTGATACAAGCCATTTTTAACTCATGTTCCTGTTTCTGTTCCATGTATAGGCCAAAGCCGGGCCCCACCATAGCCAAAACAAAGAGAGTAAAAAACATTGCTACAATTAAATTACCATTCATTTTGTTTCTCCGTTTATGCAGTTACCATCTATTAGGGTTTTACCTGCGTTGATACAAGCTATTTTTAACTCGTGTTCATTTTGCCGTTCCATATAGTGCTCAACGCTGGGCAACACAAAAATTAAAGCACAGGCTGCGAAGTACATACCCAGAATTACAATTAAATCACCGTTCATTTTGTTTCTTCTCCTATATAGCTATCTTCTATTAGAGTGTTACCTGCGTCGATACAAGCTATTTTTAAATCACGTTCATACCTTTGGTTCACATATTCGCCAAAGCCGGCCGACACCAGAATTATAATAAAGGTGATGAAAAACATCACCGCAATTAAATTACCGTTCATTTCGCTCATCCCTGTTAAGTTCCATCTCATCGATGACACGCCCCTTTTGCGCAACAATAGCCTCAAGCTCTTCGATCATGTCTGCTGCTTCTATACACATAGCATCTGTGTCAATTTCGTTTACGTCTAGGAAGATGGAGTTACCTTCGTCATAGATGCAACCTTTACGCAATCGTTTCACTAGGTCATCACTCATTTTGTTTCTCCTTTAAGAGACGCATCTGTCACTTCCATTTCGTCTATGAACCTTTGCATTTCTGCGTTAGTAGGGCAGTTCTGATAGTAGCTCCGAACGTTATATCGTGCCAGTTCACATATGCTGTCCAAGTCTAACGAATCAACGTACCGTTGCACTGCTAAATCCAGTTTAGCTTGTGTTTTATCGTCCATTACTTATCTCCTTTGTCTTCTTCCTGTTTTCGGCGAGTTTTCAGTTGAGGATCACCGTCATTATTGATCACCATATGGTATTCGATATCATCTTCAAAACGAGTTACAATACGCTCTAAGCTCTGACGTTGAAAAATAACATCGCACAGGGGAAGCAATTTTTGCTGTATCTTATAAACCGTTTCCAATTCATTTAGCGTGTCAATTTCTTCACGCATAGCGTCTAACAGTTTCGCTAGATCATCACTCATTACTCTTTTCCTTTAACATTACCACAGACAATACCTTCGACATTACCTTTTACATCACCCCAAACATTACCTTTGACGTTGCATAAAACATCACCGTAGACACTACCTCCGACACTACCTCTAACATCATCCTCGACATTGCCAAAGATAATACCTCCAACATCACCTCCAACATAACCTACAATATCACCTAAGACATTATCGTGGACATTTCCGTTGACATTACCATAGATATCACCTTCGACATCACCACAGACACTACCTCCGACAGTGCCTTTGACATCACCCTCGACATTGCCTTTGATATTACCGACACTACCTTCGACATCACCTACAATATCACCTAAGACATTATTGTGGACATCACCTTCGACATCACCTCCAACATAACCGCCTACGTCACCTTCAACATTGCCTTTAACATTGCCGTAGATATCACCATAGACAGTGCCTTTGATGTCTTTAATAAACAAAGTTCCGTCTTCGCCGAGCTCACCGAAAGTGATAAGCTCTGCAAGTTGGTCTAGTTGGCTTTGAGTTAGATTAGTTTTCATTACTCTTTTCCTTTGAGTTCTGCGAGGGTGTCGTCAATGAGTTTAATCGTGTCTTTGTAGAACGGCATCCGAGAAACATCCCCCAAGTCAAGCCTCGTATTTTTGTAGTAGCTCTCGATCACATCACCAGCCTCTTTCAAAGCCTCCACTACCTTGGTCAGCTTGGCCTCAAGAGAGGCGTAGTTGTCCTGCCAGACATAGATATCTTTTTCGTGCGCCTTGCGCTCTTGATTTAGCTGATACTCCAGTTCCTCATTGCGGTTGATGAGGGCTGCATAGTCACTCTCAAGGACATACCGTCCAGTGATATCTAGCATCATCTTTGGCCGATACGATGGGGTTTTATTCACGCCCTTGTAATACTGCTCGAGCTGCGGGTTCCACCGTTTATGTTCATTCGACATCTTCTTTTACTTTCAAAATGGTACTTTGTCTTCGTTGTGTACTTTTACAGGGCCTTGCAACATACGCCAAGTTACATACTTGCTACGGCGGCTGTCTTTGTCTTTGAGCCACGCTTCTACTGCTTCGTAACTGCCGTATGCTGTAGCTGGACAAGTTATTGCAACTGCTTGTGCAATCTCTACAATGGCATTCTTGTTCCAGTTATCTGCATGGCTGACAGCACCGAACAGGTCATTTGCAAGCACAGCCGAAGTAAACCCACCAGGAGCAAATCCTCGCATAACATAGTGTTCTAGAGTCTGTGCAAGATCTCTGTTGCGCAGATCCCAGTCGTGGTAGTGTTCAAGTCTAGACATCTTCTTTTACCTTCTTTGCGATAACCTTATGGATACCAGGGTTTACTTTCAGTACATGAGGCATCATCTCGTGCCTAATATAGTTACGAGTATAACACACATCTGCGTTCGTGTCATCCTCTTTATGCTCTACGCCTTTTAAATTTGCCCAAAGTTCTAAATCTCTTTTACGAGTCATGCGAAAAGGACGAACGACATTCTTGTTAGCATAAGGAATAATCTTGCCTGTGCCGTGCATACTGCTCCACACCCAAGTTTCTACACAGTCGTCTAGATGATGTCCTGTTACTACTGTACCGTTGATACTGTGAAAGAACTTGTAGCGTTCATTGCGCCAATATTCTTCTTGACTTTCATCGTCGCGCTTTGCTCTACCAATTTGACCGTACAAAAATCCACAGTCATACTTCTTAACTTGTACGCTTACGTGTTCTAATGCTTCTCGGCTAGTAGCTGTACCGTGGTCAAAGAATATAATAGTTACATCGTGATTGTTAGATAAGAAGTCAAGTGCAGCCATGCTGTCAACGCCGCCGCTACACGCAACGTACAACTCACGGGGTAGTTTGCCTTGCAGTTTGATCATTTGCTCCACCGTAGTATAAACACCGTTAACATCTTATCTGTAGGTATATGTACAGTCATACCTTCTTGCTTACATTTATTATTATAGCACCATTCAGTAAGATTGTCAATTTCTAATGCCCAAAAGGCAAAGTCGGTTAGAACAACCAAATACCCTTCGTAATCGTGTAGTGCAGATTCTGATACGATAAACCTTTTTGATTTCCAATCTGCAGTGATATCATCCGCCATGCAGTTTAATCATTGGAATAACATGTACAACATAATAAAAATAGGAATTCCAGTAAGCATTACCATACCAAAAATTGCCTTGCCTAGTTCGTGCTCATCTTCATTCATCTTTTGCATCCCATTTAAGAATTTCAAGTTCGCCATTATCGCTTTTGCGTACACGGAGAAATCCGTTGTCAATCAGTGTATCGATTGTTGCTTCTGTAGCATC
>Ga0213869_10002746_pt1 | contig 12019 bp, 8 predicted proteins | sample PICome_10_FD_160083 | JGI IMG/M metagenome (GOLD analysis project Ga0213869, IMG submission 160083) | Coastal seawater microbial communities near Pivers Island, North Carolina, United States - PICO132 | ecosystem: Environmental > Aquatic > Marine > Coastal | place: USA: North Carolina...
GTACTCAAGCGGTCAACGAGGGCAGACTGTAAATCTGCTGGCCCTGCCTTCGCAGGTTCGAATCCTGCCCCCTCCAAATTCAATTGATGCGGGTATGGTACAATGGTAGAACTTCAGCCTTCCAAGCTGACGATGCGGGTTCGATTCCCGCTACCCGCTCAAAAAGGTTCCTATATAAATGTTGAATTGGCGAGTGATTAAATTTTTTACTTTAGCACTTAATATTGAATCAACTTTCCCCTCAAAAAAGCCACTTTAGAAGTTAACTAACCCCACCTTTTTTTAATTAGCTTGGTAGTTGGTTAATCTAGATCAATCTTGTTGTATAAAAGCTCTCTTTTTAATATCATTCCACGAGCTGATAGATTGCCCATATAGCTCAGTAGGTAGAGCACTTCCTTGGTAAGGAAGAGGTCACCGGTTCAAATCCGGTTATGGGCTTTTTTTGTTGATTTCATTAAAATTTTAGTGTAAATGAGCACAAAAGTGGTTTATTATATCATCCACTTGAAACTTAACGAACCCGGGATTTAAAAAATGGCTAAGGAAAAATTTGAACGTAATAAGGCCCATGTCAACGTTGGAACAATTGGACACGTAGATCATGGTAAAACAACACTAACTGCAGCTATCACTAAAGTGATGGGCGAGAAATTTGGTGGCGATTTTAAAGCCTATGACCAAATTGATAATGCACCTGAAGAAAGAGAGCGTGGAATTACCATTGCTACAGCTCATGTAGAATATGAATCTACTGATAGACATTATGCTCACGTTGATTGCCCAGGACATGCTGATTATGTAAAAAACATGATAACAGGTGCTGCACAAATGGACGGCGCGATACTAGTATGCTCAGCAGCAGATGGACCTATGCCACAAACAAGAGAACATATCCTACTTGCTAGACAAGTTGGTGTTCCTCATGTAATTGTATACTTGAACAAAGCCGATCAAGTAGATGATAAAGAGTTAACAGAATTAGTTGAGATGGAAATTAGAGAGCTTCTATCAAAATATGATTTCCCTGGTGATGATGTACCTATAATTTCAGGTTCAGCTCTTAAAGCTATAGAAGGAGATACATCAGAAATAGGTATTCCTTCAATTGAAAAACTAGTAGAAGAAATGGACAAGTTTATACCTGTTCCTGAACGTCCCATTGATCAAAAATTCCTTATGCCTATTGAAGATGTATTCTCAATATCAGGTAGAGGAACAGTTGTAACTGGTCGTATAGAAAGAGGTAAAGTTAATGTAGGTGAAGAAATTGAGATTGTTGGCATCAAGGACACACAAAAAACTACATGTACAGGAGTTGAAATGTTTAGAAAACTTCTAGATGAAGGTGTTGCAGGCGATAATGTTGGTGTACTACTTAGAGGTACAAAACGCGAAGAAGTTGAGAGAGGACAAGTCTTATGTCTTCCTGGATCAATCAAGCCCCATACCAAATTTGAATGTGAAGTTTATGTTTTATCAAAAGATGAAGGCGGAAGACATACTCCATTCTTTGGTAACTATAGACCTCAGTTTTACTTCAGAACTACTGATGTAACTGGCGCTATAGAATTACCTAAAGATGTGGAAATGGTCATGCCTGGTGATAATGTTAAAATGAACGTCGAGCTGATTACACCTATCGCATTAGAAGAAGGTCTAAAATTTGCGATACGTGAAGGTGGCAAAACAGTTGGAGCTGGAGTTGTATCGAAAGTAGTCGAGTAACACTATCATTACTTTAAGAATGATAGGCTAGTAGCTCAACTGGTAGAGCGACGGTCTCCAAAACCGTAGGTTGGGGGTTCGAGTCCCTCCTGGCCTGACGAATTAACATAAGGATTGCCATGACAGAAACAAATATAGAACAAAAATCTAGTAACTCATATCTGATTATTGCTATCGGTGTAATGATTAGTGGCATAGTTTTATTTTATTATTTCAGTGATATAAGATTGTTCTATCGAGTACTTGGTATGATTTCTGTTCTTATATTATCGGGCTATATAGGATATCAAAGTGATTTTGGTAAATTAGTATATTCCTATATAACAGATTCGAAAGTAGAACTTAAAAAAGTTACCTGGCCTACAAAACAAGAGACAACTCAAACAACACTTGGAGTAATTGTTGTCGTGATTATTGTAGGAATACTTTTATGGTTATTTGATATGCTCCTTAGTTGGGCAATCGGCACTTTATATGGAGTAGCATAATGGATTGGTATGTATTACAAGCATTTTCTGGTTATGAAAACAAAGTAAAATTAACTCTTGAAGATAGAATTAGACGAAGTGGTCTCGAAGAATCCTTTGAAGAAATCTTAGTTCCCACAGAGGAAGTACTTGAAATCAAAGAAGGAAAAAAGAAAAGATCTGAAAGAAAATATTTTCCTGGATACGTAATGATAAAAATGGACATGAATGATGAAACATGGCACTTAGTCAAAAATGCACCCCAAGTATTAGGTTTTATAGGGGGCACAAGTGATAAGCCGGTACCATTAAAGCAATCTGAGGCAGACAATTTAATACAATCAATGCAAGATGATGTCGATAAGCCGAAGCCAAAAGTAATGTTTGAGCCAGGCGAGGTTGTACGTATTACTGACGGACCTTTCAATGACTTCAATGGAGTTGTGGAAACAGTTGATTTTGAGAAAAATAAGCTTAAAGTATCAGTTTTGGTTTTTGGTAAGCCGACACCAATAGAACTATCGTTGACACAAGTGGAGAAAGGATAATGGCAGCAAAAGAAATAATAACACAGGTTAAACTTCAAGTTCCTGCAGGTGCAGCTAATCCAGCGCCACCAGTAGGTCCAGCATTAGGTCAGCATGGTCTTAATATTCAAGATTTTTGTAAGCAATTTAACGATAAAACTAAAGATGCAGAAAAAGGAATGGCACTTCCTGTTGTAATAAATGTGTATAAAGACAGATCATTTGATTTTATTATAAAATCAGCTCCTGCTTCAGCCCTCCTGTTAAAAGCTGCTGGAGTAACAAAAGGCAGCCCTACTCCACATACTAATAAGGTGGCTAAAGTTACTAAAAATCAATTAGCAGAAATTGTGAAAATAAAAGAAGGCGACTTAACTGGAGCCAATTTAGAAAACTCAATTAAAATTATCGCTGGAACTGCGAGAAGCATGGGTATAGAGGTAGAAGACTAATGGCATTATCAAAGAGAATAAAAACTATTCAAGAAAAAATAGACACTATTAAAGATTACGATATTGAAGAAGCAATTGAGTTGCTTAAAAGTGCACCAAAAGTAAAATTTAATGAGAGTGTGGATCTCAGTATTAATTTAGGAATTGATGCTACTAAATCTGATCAGGGCGTAAGAGGTTCATCTACTTTACCTCATGGTATAGGTAAAAATATGAACGTTGTTGCATTTGCTGATGGAGAAGATGAAAAAGCCGCTAAAGATGCAGGCGCAGATACAGTAGGATTTGAAGATTTGATAGCTCAAGTAAAAAAAGACAAAGACCTAGTTGCAGATATTGTTGTAGCTACACCAGATTGTATGAAAAAGATGGGTCAGTTAGGACGAATATTAGGACCAAAGAACCTTATGCCTAACCCTAAGGAAGGCACTGTTACTAAGAATATAGCTGAGGCAGTTTCAAAAGCAAAAAAAGGTCAGATAAGATATAAAAATGATAAAGGTGGCATAATTCACACAATAGTTGGAAAGCTTGATTTTGATACTCAGAAACTGGCAGATAATATTGCTTCACTTATTTCTGATTTGAATAAATCTAAGCCTGCATCTGCCAAAGGTAAATATATGAAAAATATTACAATTTCTTCTACTATGGGACCGGGAATTAGGGTAGACTTATCGTCAGTCGAGAAAAGGAGCTAAAATGCCATTAAACCTTACACAAAAACAAAATCTTGTAAAAGAAATGGCTACAATTCTGAATGATGCAGAGGTTGTGCTAACAGCTGATTATTCAGGTTTAACATCAAATGAGCTAAATGAGCTAAGGAAAACCACACGTGAGGCTGGTGTTTTTGTAAAATTAGTAAAAAATAATATGCTTAAAATGGCGCTTAAAGAAAGTCAGTTTTCATCGATGTCTGAAAATGTATCAGGACCTCAAATAGTTGCGGTTGGTAAAGAAGATGCTGGTAAATTTGCTAAATCTATAAAAGAATTTGCTGATAAACATGAAAATCTCAAACCAAAAGCTATAAATTATCAAGGTCAAGATCTAGATATAAGTGACCTCAAGAAGCTTGCATCTCTTCCAACATATGAAGAGGCAATTTCTCAATTACTATCAGTAATGCAAGGACCTATTCAGAAGCTTATGGGGACTATGCAGGCAGTACCAAGTAAGCTTGTAAGAACGGTAGATGCAGTAAAAGTATCAAAGAATTAATTTAATCGGGAGAGAATAATGGCAGTAACTAAAGAGGATATATTAGAAAGCATTTCCAAAATGACTGTAATGGAAGTTGTGGACCTTATATCAGATATGGAAGAAAAATTTGGCGTGACAGCAGCAGCAGCTGTAGCAGCAGCACCAGCAGCAGCTGGAGGCGGCGAAGCAGCAGAAGAAAAAACTGAATTTGATGTTGCCCTGGCGGATATGGGTAGTAATAAAGTTTCAGTTATTAAAGCTGTTAGAGCAATAACAGGTCTTGGATTAAAAGAAGCAAAAGACAAGGTTGAATCAGCACCATGTGTTTTAAAAGAAGGAGTTTCTAAAGAAGAAGCGGATGATTTTAAAAAACAATTGGAAGAAGCTGGAGCAACTGTTGAACTTAAATAAATTTTTACAACTAATCAAACCTCACACTAACGTTGAGATAAATAATTTGGTAGAAACCAAAAGGAACTTTTGGCTATGATGTATTCTTATACTGAAAAAAAACGTATTCGTAAAAGTTTTGGTAAGACAAGTGATGTCATTCAGGCGCCAAATCTAATTGATTTACAAATTAATTCATATAATGAATTTTTAGGAATAATAAATGGCAGTTTCGATTTAAAACAGTCAGGCTTACACAAGGTATTTGAATCAGTTTTTCCGATTTATGATTATTCAAATAACTGCAAACTAGAGTATTCAAGTTTTAAGCTTGATAAACCTGAATTTACTGAAGAAGAATGCAGAATCAGCAGTAAAACATATTCTGTTCCTATTAAAGTTAATTTTAAGCTCTACATTAATATAGATGAAAAAAACTCGGAGAAAGTAGAAATATTTGAAAATGAAGAAGTCTTTTTAGGTGAATTACCAATTATGACTAAATATGGCACCTTCATTGTAAATGGCACTGAGAGAGTAGTTGTCTCCCAACTCCATAGGTCTCCAGGTGTTTTCTTTGATCATGATCGTGGAAGAACACACTCATCTGGTAAGCTATTATTTTCAGCAAGGGTTATACCATATAGAGGATCATGGTTAGATTTTGAGTTTGATCAGAAAGATATAATTTTTGCAAGAATCGATAGAAGAAGAAAGATTCCTTCTACTATAATCCTTAGGGCTTTGGGATACTCTACACAAGAAATTATTAATCAGTTTTATGAGCATAATAAAATTACTATTCAAGACGGTCATATATTTATAAACCAAAAATTAGATGATCTTAAGGGAAGCATTGCTTCATTTGACATTTATCACAATAAAAAACTTATTGTTGCAAAAGGAAAGCGTATAACAGTTAGACAGATTGACGCAGCTAAAAAAAGTAAAATGAAAAACTTTCAAGTGCCTGATGATTTTCTCTTGGGTAAGCGTATTGCACAAGATGTCTCAATAAAAATAAATGGACCTGATATTAAAGTAGACATGGTCTCCTCAGAGCAGATCGTAGACTCTGAAACAGGAGAACTTGTTTGTGAAGCCAATCAAAAAATTGATAAAGCAATAAAAGAAAAACTAGCTGATTCAAAAAAAATAGCTATTAACATATTAAGCTGTAACCAAGAAATTGATCTTGATACAATTGCTTTGATTCATGAACTCAATATTGCAAGTTTTACAATACTCCATACAAATGATTTGGATAGAGGATCCTTCATCTGCAATACATTGGATGCAGATCCAACTCATGATCAAAATTCAGCTTTAATAGAAATTTATAGAATGATGAGACCTGGTGAACCCCCAACAGCAGATGCTTCAAGTCAACTATTCACAAACCTATTTCAATCGACTGACAGATATGATCTGTCGGATGTAGGAAGAATGAAATTTAATTCTAGGGTAGGTAGAGAAAAAATGGAAGGCGAAACTACTCTATCAAATGATGATATTTTAGATGTGCTAAAAACGCTTATTAACATAAGAAACGGATCAGATTCAGTAGATGACATAGATCATCTAGGCAATCGAAGAGTTAAATGTGTTGGCGAAATGGTAGAAAATGTATTCAGAGTTGGTCTTGTGAGAGTAGAAAAAGCTGTCAAAGAGAGAATGACTACTATGGAGTTAGCAGAAAAACTTCAACCAAAAGATATTGTTAATTCAAAGCCAATTACAGCTACACTCAAAGAATTTTTTGGAACTAGTCAATTGTCACAATTCATGGATCAAAACAATCCCCTTGCAGAGATAACTCATAAAAGAAGAATCTCAGCTCTTGGACCCGGAGGTCTCACTAGAGAGCGAGCTGGCTTTGAGGTAAGAGACGTTCACCCAACTCATTATGGTCGAGTATGTCCAATTGAAACACCTGAGGGTCCAAATATTGGTTTAATAAATTCACTTGCAACATATTCAAGAACAAACTCATATGGTTTCTTAGAAACACCTTATAGAGTAGTAACTAAAAATAAAGTAAGAGATGAAATTAAATGGCTTTCAGCTATAGAAGAAAGTAAATATACTATTGCCCAAGCAAATACAGCCTTAGATTCTAGAGGAAATATTCAAGGTGATTTAATATCTTGTAGATACAACAATGAATTTACTATTTCATCACCTGATAAGGTTGAACTTATGGACGTTTCACCTAGACAGGTGGTATCTGTTGCCGCAGCTCTAATTCCATTTCTTGAACATGATGATGCTAACAGGGCACTTATGGGATCAAATATGCAAAGACAAGCAGTACCTTTGCTTATACCTGATAAACCCCTAGTTGGTACAGGTATGGAAAAAACAGTTGCCGTTGATTCTGGAGCGTCAGTGAAAGTAAAAAGAGACGGAATAATAGATTATGTCGATGCATCAAGAATTATTGTAAATGTTGATGATAAAGATGTTGGTGATGACACAGATACGGGTGTTGATATTTATCCACTTACAAAATATACACGTACTAACCAAAATACATGTATAAATCAAAGACCTCTTGTAAAACCAGGTGATAAAGTAGTTGCAGGAGATGCTATAGCCGATGGACCATCAACTGATTTAGGAGAACTGGCTTTAGGACAAAATTTATTAATAGCATTCATGCCTTGGAATGGATACAACTATGAGGATTCTATTTTAGTCTCAGAAAAAGTTGTTAGAGAGGATAGATTTACATCTATTCATATAGAAGAACTAGAATGTGTAGCTCGAGACACTAAGCTCGGTTCTGAAGAAATAACATCAGATATACCTAACGTTAGTGAAAACTTACTTAATAAACTAGATACATCAGGTATTGTGTATGTTGGTGCCGAAGTAAAATCAGGAGATATATTAGTCGGTAAAGTCACACCAAAGGGAGAGACTCAACTTACACCTGAAGAAAAACTATTAAGAGCAATCTTTGGTGAGAAAGCTTCTGATGTTAAAGATTCATCTCTTAAGGTTCCATCTGGAATGGACGGAACAGTGATTGATGTGAGGGTATTTACAAGAGAGGGTATAGATAAGGATAAGAGAGCTAAAGAAATTGAAGAGCATCAAATTGAAGAAGTAAAAAAGAACTTAGTAGATGAGCTAAGAATTAATCAAGAAACAGTTTATATCAGAGCTAGAAAACTTTTACTAAACAAAATGGTTGCAAAACCAGTCTTAGATTTAAAAGCTGAGAGCAAACTGACAAGCTCTGTTTTGGAATCTATTAGCGATCAAGATATCTTTAAGATACAAAGCAAAGTTGAAAAAACTAATATCAGTTTAGCTAATTTATCTAATAGTTTAGATGAACTTCAATCAAAGTATAATCAGGATTTAGAAGATGTTACAAAAAAAATTACAATGCCTGATGATTTAGGCCCAGGAGTACAAAAGAAAATCAAAGTCTATTTAGCAGTCAAAAGAACACTACAGCCTGGAGATAAGATGGCTGGCCGACATGGTAATAAGGGTGTTATTTCGCAAATAGTACCCGTTGAAGATATGCCTCATAGAGAAGACGGAACACCAGTTGATATAGTTCTTAATCCACTTGGAGTTCCTTCAAGGATGAACGTAGGTCAGGTTTTAGAAACACACTTAGGCTGGGCAGCCCATGGTATAGGAGATAAGATAAATGAAATGCTCAAAGAGCAACAAGAAGTTAAGAAATTAAAACAATTTATAACTAAAATCTACAAGGAATGCCCTGGTTTTACTAAATACTCTATAGACAAGTTTTCTGATTCAGAAATTATTACTTTAGCTAATAATCTTAGAAATGGCGTTCCTATGGCAACACCTGTATTTGATGGTGCATCAGAAGAAGAAATCAAAAAAATGTTAGAGCTCGCTGATTTACCAACAAGCGGACAATCTACTCTTTTTGATGGAAGAACAGGAGAACAATTCGAACGTCCTGTAACAATTGGATATATGTATATCATTAAATTGAATCATCTGGTTGATGATAAAATGCATGCGCGATCAACTGGACCTTATAGTCTTGTTACACAACAACCATTAGGTGGTAAAGCACAATTTGGGGGACAAAGATTTGGAGAGATGGAAGTATGGGCTCTGCAAGCTTATGGCGCTACAAATGTATTACAAGAGGTATTAACTGTAAAATCAGATGATATTGCCGGAAGAAATAAAGTTTACAAAAACATTGTTGATGGTGAATACGCTACAGATGCTCATGTGCCAGAGTCTTTTAATGTATTATTGAAAGAAATCAGATCATTAAGTATCAATATAGACTTAGACTCAGAAAATAAAACTAATTAGGAAATATTATGCGCGAAATACTAAATATGTTTAAGAAAAATAATCATGAAAAGAAATTTGATCACATTAAAATTTCTCTAGCATCTCCTGATTTGATGAGATCTTGGTCTTTTGGTGAGGTAAAAAAACCAGAAACCATTAATTACAGAACATTCAAACCAGAAAGAGATGGGCTATTTTGCGCTAAAATATTTGGACCGGTTAAAGATTATGAATGTTTATGCGGAAAATATAAAAGGCTTAAACACAGAGGAGTGGTGTGCGAGAAATGTGGTGTAGAGGTAACATTATCAAAAGTTAGAAGAGAGAGAATGGGTCATATTGAACTTGCAGCTCCTGTTGCCCATATATGGTTTCTAAGATCACTTCCATCAAGAATAGGGTTGATGATGGATATGACATTAAGACAAATAGAAAAGGTATTATACTTCGAAGCATTTATAGTAATTGATGGCGGTTTAACGCCATACGAAACTGGAAGTCTTCTAAATGAAGAAATGTACAATCAAGCAATTGAAGAATATGGTAATGAAATTAAGGTTGGAATGGGCGCAGAGGCTATCAAAGAGCTATTAAAAGAAATTGATTTAGAAAAAACTTATGAAGATTTAAATGAAGAAATAAAGGTAACTAAATCTCAAGCTAAAAATAAAAGAAATATAAAGCGTCTTAAATTAATAGAATCATTTATAAAATCTGGAAACAAACCTGAGTGGATGATACTTGATGTTTTACCAATATTACCACCTGATTTGAGACCGCTAGTCCCACTTGAAGGTGGGAGATTTGCTACTTCAGATTTGAATGACTTATATAGACGAGTTATCAATAGAAACAATAGATTAAAAAGATTACTTGAATTAAAAGCACCTGACATCATCGTTAGAAACGAAAAAAGAATGCTACAAGAATCAGTTGATGCCCTTCTAGATAATGGTAGAAGAGGAAGAGCTATTACCGGAACAAATAAAAGACCTCTAAAGTCCTTAGCGGATATGATTAAAGGAAAAGGCGGAAGATTTAGACAAAATCTACTTGGCAAAAGGGTAGATTATTCCGGTCGTTCAGTAATTGTTGTTGGACCAACATTACGCCTTCATCAATGTGGATTGCCAAAAAAAATGGCTCTAGAACTATTTAAGCCTCACATATTTGGAAAACTCCAAGCAAGAGGAATAACAACCACTATCAAATCAGCAAAGAAAGTTGTAGAAAAAGAGGGTGAAGAAGTTTGGGACATACTCGAAGAAATCGTTAAAGAGTATCCTGTAATGCTTAATAGAGCACCAACACTTCATAGATTAGGTATTCAAGCATTTGAGCCAGTTTTAATTGAAGGTAAAGCTATACAATTACACCCACTTGTATGTGCAGCATTTAATGCAGACTTTGATGGTGACCAGATGGCTGTTCACGTACCTTTGTCTCAAGAAGCACAAACTGAAGCTCGTGTTTTAATGATGGCGAGTAATAATATTCTCTCTCCATCAAACGGCAGCCCAATCATTGTTCCATCTCAAGACATGGTTTTAGGTATATATTATATGTCTAGAGAAAAGCCTAACTCTAAAGGAGAAGGAATGATATTTAGTGACATAGAAGAAGTTTCAAAAGCTTATCAATCAAAGATTCTCGATATGCATGCAAGAATAAAAGTAAGACTCAGCATAACTGAAATTAAAGATGATGAGTATATAGAATCCAAAAAGATTATAGATACCACTGCAGGAAGGGCTTTGATTTCTGAAATTCTTCCAAAAAATATACCCTTCTCATTCGTTGATCAAGATTTAAATAAAAAAGCAATATCAAAACTATTTGACGTCTCATATAGGGTAGCCGGTCTCAAAGAAACAGTTTTATTTGCTGATAAAATAAAAAATATGGGATTCAAATACTCTACTATTGCAGGTGTTTCTATTGGTATTGATGATATGGTGATACCAAAAGAAAAAATATCAATCACAAATAAAGCAGAGAAAGAAGTAAAAGAAATTGGGAAACAATATAATTCAGGATTATTAACAGCTGGTGAGCGTTACAATAAAGTCGTCGATATATGGTCTCATACAAATGATCAAGTTTCACAAGCTATGATGAAACAGTTAGGTACTGAAACAACAAAAACAGCATCAGGCAAAATAATAGAACATAAGTCATTTAATTCTATTTACATGATGGCCGATTCAGGTGCTAGGGGTTCTGCTGCACAAATTAGACAGCTTTCAGGTATGAGAGGATTGATGGCAAAACCAGATGGTTCAATAATTGAGACGCCTATCACAGCTAATTTTAGAGAAGGTCTAGACGTAATGCAGTACTTTATATCAACGCATGGTGCAAGAAAAGGGCTTGCAGATACTGCTTTAAAAACAGCAAATTCAGGATATCTTACAAGAAGGCTTGTAGATGTTGCACAAGATTTAGTTGTAATAGAAGATGATTGTGGAACAGAAAATGGTATTTTAATGAAACCATTAATTGAAGGCGGTGATATTGTAGAACCTCTTAACGAGAGAGTGCTTGGAAGAACTCTATTAAATGAGCTAGTTAACCCTAAAACAAATAAATCTTTACTTCCTAAAGGAACATTACTTGATGAAAATAATGTTGTACTACTTGAGCAAAACGCCATAGATGAGGTTTGGGTGAGGTCTGCTATTACCTGTGATATAAGGCACGGTGTGTGCGCCAAATGTTATGGAAGAGATTTAGCCAAAGGAAGAAAAGTAAGCAAAGGGGAAGCAGTTGGTGTTGTAGCAGCGCAGTCTATCGGTGAACCAGGAACTCAGCTTACTATGAGAACATTCCATATTGGTGGTGCGGCTTCTAGAGCAGTTGCTGCTAATAGTATTGAAGTTAAAAATTCAGGAACTGTAAGATACCATAACCTTAAAACAGTAGTTAACAGTCAAAAAGAGATTGT
>Ga0213869_10002748_pt1 | contig 12011 bp, 8 predicted proteins | sample PICome_10_FD_160083 | JGI IMG/M metagenome (GOLD analysis project Ga0213869, IMG submission 160083) | Coastal seawater microbial communities near Pivers Island, North Carolina, United States - PICO132 | ecosystem: Environmental > Aquatic > Marine > Coastal | place: USA: North Carolina...
GTGCCAAAATCACCAATACTACAACCAACTAAACACCACTTTGTATTGTGGGCTGATTGTTTCCAAACACTACTATCACGCCAATTAAATTCTTCACCCTTACCATCAACTGTATAGCCTATCGACTGGATAATTGACGTCATTGAATTTATAGATACATTATCATATTGAATAATAGCCATTCCAGATTCATGAGAAACTTCCGCAGAGTGAACTCCAATGATTTCTTCAAGAGCATTTCTGACACTATCAGAGCAACCGGTGCAGGTCATTCCACCTACTTCTAATGAAACAGCCTCAGACATCTAATATATTCCACTAGGCACTACCTTTTGAAGGCGTGGTTTTTGGTAATTCAGTTTCATCTTGATTAGTTACGTTCAAGAAAGCATATCGAGTCGGTATTTATATGACCGTACCCAAGACAGCTGGTGAACTAGACCCAGTATCTCTTGAGACCTCTTTAATTGAATTATGGAATAATGAGAAAACATTCACTAAATCAATTGAAAATCGAAGAGATGGAGAATCACCCTTTACTTTTCTTGAGGGGCCACCGACAGCAAATGGGAAACCAGGAATTCATCATGTTATATCTCGACTTTACAAAGATATGGTCTGTAGATGGAAAACTATGGAAGGACATATTGTTGAAAGAAAAGCTGGATGGGATACGCATGGTTTACCAGTAGAAATTGAAGTGCAAAAGCAATTAGATTTAATGTCTAATGAGGCCATAGAAGCATATGGAATGGAGGCTTTTAATCAGAAATGTAAAGAAAGTGTTTGGACTTATGAACAGGCATGGAGAGAAATGACAGAAAGAATGGGGTTTTGGGTAGATATGGATGACCCTTATGTAACACTTCATGATAATTATATAGAATCCGCTTGGTGGTCATTAAAGCAAATGTTTGACAAAGGGCTTTTATTTAGAGGACATAAAGTATTACCATATTGCCCTCAAACAGGAACCAGTTATTCGAGTCATGAGGTAGCACAAGGATACAAAGAAGTCTCTGAACCTGCAGTTTTTGTTAAATTTAAACTTGAAGATAGTAATTCTTCAATTTTAGCTTGGACTACAACACCTTGGACATTACCTGGAAATGTTGGTTTAGCAGTCGGACCAGAAGTAACCTACTGTCGTGTCAAAGTGACAGCTGAACCATCAAGTTCTTGGAATGGCAGAGGAGGCGCTATTTTAGATGAAGAACTAATTTTAGCCAAGGACTTACTAGGAAATGTTCTACGTCATAAGATGGAAATCATAGAAGAATTTACTGGCTCAGAATTAATTGGTAAATCATATGAACCATTATTCCCAGGCGCTATAGATGGAAATAACTCCAAAGCATGGACAGTTGTTGGAGCTGATTTCGTTACAACCAGTGATGGAACAGGAGTTGTACATACAGCGGTAATGTATGGAGAAGATGACTATAATCTCGGTATGAAAGAAGGTTTTCCAGCACAACATACAGTAGGAATTGATGGGAAATTCATAAAGGGAACGCATACAAAACTAGACGGTAGATACGTTAAGGAATGTGACTCAGATATTATTGATTTGTTGAGTTCAAATAACCAATTATATCGAGAACATATTTACACTCACGATTACCCACACTGTTGGAGAACTGATCATCCATTATTGTACTACGCAATGGATAGTTGGTTCGTAAAAATGACCGCTGTTCGAGAACAAATTCTTGAATATAATTCAGAAGTAGAATGGGCACCAGAATGGACAGGGTCGAAGAGGATGGGTGAATGGCTATCGAATATCAAAGATTGGGCTATTAGTCGTGAAAGATATTGGGGGACGCCTATCCCCGTGTGGATATGTCCTGATTGCCAACATGAACATTGTATTGGAAGCATAGAAGAAATGATTTCTATGAAAACTAATGATTCCCCTACACCTCCAGAATTACATCGCCCATATGTGGATGATGTAAAATTAAATTGTAGTAACCAAGACTGTTCTGGAGAGATGATTAGAGAACCATATGTCATGGATTGTTGGTTTGATTCTGGATGCGCATCATTTGCACAATGGCATTATCCATTTGAGAATAAAGAAAAATTCGAAGGTGTTTTTCCTGTTGATTATATCTGCGAGGCAGTAGATCAAACAAGAGGTTGGTTCTATTCATTACTTGCAGTTTCAACAACTGTTTTCGATAATGTTGCATACAAAAGATGTCTTTCATTAGGACATATACTGGACAAAGACGGTAAGAAAATGAGTAAATCTAGAGGTAATGTAGTTAATCCATGGGATCACTTCAACAAAGAAGGTTCAGATTCAATTAGATGGTACATGATGACACAAAGTGCCCCTTGGACCCCTACTAACTTTGATCCAAATGGGGTAAGAGAATCTTATGCTAAGATGTTCTTGACATTGTGGAATGTGCATCGTTTTTATTCCGATTATGCATCTCTTGATGGCTTCGACCCTGAAGATAGTTCAGCCCATATTGCCGTAAATGATAGAAGTCCTCTAGATAAATGGGTACTTTCACGAATGGCGACGGTTGCTGAAACTTATCACGATAACTTTGTATTATGGGATTTCCATAAAGCAGGTAGAGTGTTAGAGAATTTTGTAATAAATGATTTATCAAACTGGTATGTAAGGAGATCTAGAAGAAGACTATGGAATGAAGACGATAGTAATGACAAGAGAGCTTGTCAACATACTTTGCATGAAGTTCTACTAACAGTTTGTCGCTTAATGGCTCCTGTAGCACCTTTCATACCTGATCAGATTCATAGAGATTTGGCAGGGACTTCAGTTCATCTAGCGGATTGGCCAGTAGGTTCCTCGTTAGTATCCAGTAACTTACCACCTCAGAACTGGGTATTAGAACAAGAAATGGCATTAGTGAGGAAATTAGCTGAAACTGGAAGAAGAGTTCGAGTAGATGCTGGAAGAAGGCAGAGGTTGCCATGTAAATCTGGTTGGATTGTTGGTGGACCAGATATTTCTGAATTCCATGATATCTTGGCAGAAGAGCTAAATGTAGAGTTACTAACTACAGAGGAAGATTTAGATCGATTTCAAAAAATTGAAATTGCACCAAATCGTAAAGCACTTGGTAAAAAATGTAGACAAGATTTACCTGCGGTATTAAGTTTACTTGCAGATGCAGACCCCGATAATATTCTACTCGAAATCGAAGCAGAGATTTGTATCCTAGAAGGCTATGATATTACTATGGAAGATATAGAGATTCGGAGAGTAGAGAAAGAAGGTTATGCTGCTGCAACTATTTCTGTAGATGAGATTGGAGATGTATCTCTAGTTTTGGATATGAGACTAAATGACGAGTTATTATCTAAAGGATTGGCAAGAGATATCATTAGGCATGTCCAAGCAAAAAGAAAAGAGATAAATCTTGATGTAGAATCATCAATAAGACTCGATGTATGCATAGATGGTCTCGATTTATTTATGGATGATTGGAATCATATACTGACTGAAACAAGAGCAGGTTTGGCAACCCTTAATGAAGAAAATATTAAAGATAATTCTGACTTTTTTGAAGTAGATGGGAGTAAAGTTAAATTCACTGTAAGTCAACTAGAATAATCTCTATTTCACATGAATTTCAATTGTTAAAATATAATACTCATTCCGTAATCAATAGGAAGAAGCATTTCAACTGCAAATAATGGGTCTGGATCTGATGAATCATGGTATGCAATGAAAGAACCACCATCAGGGAGTATACCCATACTAGCAAAATCAAATCGAATATCTGCTCCAGCACCTGATGTAGAATCTAAATCACCTTGACCAATATATGTCATAGAATCAGGGATTATACTTTCTGAGAATCCTCTTACATGCCAAGCAACATCTACATCTGGTCCAGATGAACTTTGATATCTTACATTAAGGACAAAAAGATCATGTACACCATTTGAATGATACTCCCATTCTTCAATAGAACTAGCAGAATCAGATAAATCATAGGTATTATTTTCCCAATTTTCACCACCATCCCACGATAACAAATGAGACACTAGAGTACCATCAGCTATCAGACAGTGTAATGCTCCAGATGAGTCAAAAGAACAATACTCAGAAGGAAGAGATGACCCATTCTCATTAGTTGCAGACCACCAATTAAGAGAGGTGTCTAAGAAAGCATCAGTTCCATCTATGAAATAATTAGGGAAGTAAAGTCCTCCAGAGGGAACGGGGAATGAACGCATTTCTTTATGCGGTTTGGTAAAATCCCATTCGGGACCTAAATCTGAAGATTTCAGATTAACTTCTATACTATCTAGAGTTCCATCTCTATCAGGGAAGGGAAAGTAGTCATAGTTTAAGCCATCAGTAGAAATTTGGCCACCTACATTCTGTACTTGATGCCAGAAATTAGATATTACTAGGCTAGCATAATCGCCGTTTCCATAGATACCACCATTAATTGGGCCTATTACTTCAACTTGCCATGAGCGATCATAAAATGGTTCAGGTGTTCGATTAAAACACCAACTCCACTCCTCATCTTCTGCATCATAGAGAAATGCATAGAATTGATCTGCACCACTAGCGCTAGGATAAGGGAACCATCCCATAGAAATCAAATCACCATTAGTAGCCTGAACTATACTACCTTCACCGAGCCCCTCTTGACCTGGTAATGTTGGTTTAGGCTCTAGACAACCAATTTGAGATAATATTGAAGGCAGATATTCTTGCCAAGTATGTCCTCTATCTTCAGACCAAGTTGGATATTCACCTCCAAAATTAACTATCCAACCTTCTTTAGTTCCTGCAAGATAATGTTCACAACAATTGCCCCCTTCTTCATTTCCAAACACAGCCCATGAAGCATTCCCCCAAGTATCATTAGAAAATGGAGAGCTTACTATGAAATCTCTAGAGTCGTCATGAGTTGATGGATCATCAACATAAATCATTTCTTTGTCCCAATCTATTTCCCCTTCCATTTCTGATTCGACTACTTCCAAACACCCCGCCATTACAGTAGTAGATACTATCAGTATAACAAACAAGGTTTGAACGACGGATAGGTCAGACACAATACTATGCGGTATGGAGAGACTTATCGGTGCTTCGCTATTAATTCTCAAAAAAATTATACCCAAATAATACTGTTATTTTAATTTCCAGATAGGGCCATTCGGGGAGTCTTCAACTATTACACCAATATGATTTAACTTATCTCGAATTTGATCTGCATTATCCCAATCTTTGTTATTTCGTGCTATTTGTCTCTGTTTAATTAAATCCATAACTTGGTCATGAATTTTCATTTTTTCGTTTTCGACATCTAAGATGTCTTTTCTTATCACTTCATCATCAGGTAATATTCCTAAGACTTTTCCAGCAAATTCCGATAACCAAGAAACGCATGCTGAAATTTCATCTTCTAAATTAGAATCTAATTTTTCTCTTAGATACTTAACTACTGTTTGGACTTCAACTATTGCTACTCGAGTATTAAAATCATCATTCATACCATTAGAGAATTCTAATTCGGCTTGCTGTAAAAAACTAGAGTTTTTCCAATTAGTCTTACCATAGTTTGAAAGAGCTTCTCCATATGTTGCAAGTAACTTACGATAATGGCTAGATGAATCTTGGAGCATTACATCATTGAATTCAACTGGTTGCCTATATGGTGCATTGATTAAGCAATACCTTAATTCTAAAGGATGGACCTTAGAAATAGCGTCTCTAATCGTCCAAAAATTACCTAATGATTTACTCATTTTTTCACCATCAACATTAATCATTCCATTATGTATCCAGTATTGCACAACTGGATCATGATTTAAGCAACATTCTGACTGAAAGATTTCAGCTTCATGATGAGGGAACATTAAATCAGAACCCCCACCGTGTATATCGAATTTTTCGCCAAGGTGTTGCAAAGACATTACTGAACATTCAATATGCCAACCAGGTCGACCATCTCCCCAAGGACTTGACCAATATGGTTCACCAGTTTTAGCTATTTTCCATAATGCGAAATCTCTATGATTTTTTTTTCCTGTACCAGTTTCTGAAACTCTTCCTCCAGCACCTTCTCTAACCATTTCCAATGTTTGGCCAGTCAACTGACCATATTTTTCAGGTGCAGTATTAATTTCAAAATATACACCGTCATGTGAAGAATAGGCATTGCCATTTTCAATTAACTTGGCGATCATATCAATAATTTCAGGTATAGTTTCAGTAACCCTTGGATAAGAATCTGCACGATTGACATTAAGTAAATCCATAACTTCAAAATAATCATCTATATTCCTATTAGCTACATCAAGAAAATCTATATTTTCTTCATTGGCAATACGTATTATTTTATCATCAATATCAGTGAAATTTGTGATATGATTAACTAAAAAACCGCTTTTTCTAAGCCATCTGACTATTATATCGAAAGCAATTGCTTGACGTGCGTGTCCGATGTGACTAGGAGAATAAGGAGTTATTCCACAAACATAAATTCCAACCTCTCCTTCAACTAATGTCTCCAAGGTTCTCTTACTACGAGAACGGGTATCATAGAGTCTCAGCGCCATACCTATCAAATGATGGTGAACGTATTACAGTGATGAACCTCGCGCTGATTCTATGAAAGCGCGATATAAACTTGTATGTTTGATACGTTCAGGATGCCATTGAACACCTATGCAAAATTTAAGCCCTTCGATTTCAACTGCTTCAATTAGATTATCATGACTAGAATAAGCGGAAATTGATAGATTACCTGCATTAAAAACTCCTTGATGATGAGTCGAATTAGCATTAATGTGAGTTCCCATAATTTGTTGTAATTTTGTACCTTCTATGACATCTACACCGTGTTCAGTAACTTCACCATCCCATCCTCCATGATTTTCATATCCTTCTGTTTCGGGTAAATGTTGATATAACTCGCCTCCATAAATAGTACAAAGTAATTGGAATCCACGACAAATGCATAATAATGGAATATTTTTCTCGATAGCGGACTTAATTAATGCTATTTCAGAGGTGTCTTGCTCTGGATAAATTTCTTTAGTGTGGGGACCATTTTCTTGACCATATAATCTGGGATCAATATCAGGCCCTCCTGAAATCAACAATCCATCAATTCTATGTATTACTTCGGAACTACAACCCGGTGGGATTAGTAAAGGAATACCTCCACATTGAATAATCATTTTATGATAAGTAGTAGGTAATACTACAGCATCTAAATCCCAATTCGCCCATTTCGTTGGTCTAGAGGGACAAGTAATGCCAATTACTGGACGAGTTACATCAGACATATTAATCGGAATAAGGCCTGATTAATAATCAATTGTACATTATTGCATAGATGCCTGAATTAGTCCTTCAAATATTGAATTTTGTTTCAGCATCTCAGGATGCCACTGAGTTGAGATGAGAAAAGGGTATTCGTTCAATTCAACCGCTTCAATTAAACCATCTAAACTTCGACCTACTATTTTCAAGTCACCTGCCTCGTAAACACCTTGATGATGACCAGAATTTCCAATTATTTCATTTCCCAATAATTCTGAAGTTAAAGAATTTTTTTCTATTTTTACAATATGATCTGACCATTCACCGCCAGTGGCACCATGTTCTTCAAATCCTTTAGTAGTAGGAAGATCTTGGTGTAATTTACCACCTCGGATAACACATAATAATTGATGCCCTCGACAAATACATAGAAGTGGTATTTCTCTATCTATTGCACCTTCAATTAGAGATTTTTCCCATTTATCCTGTGAATCGCTGAAATCAACGGTTTTTTCATGAGGAGCTTCCCCATATAAATTTGGATTTATATCTCGACCACCGGAAATTACTAAGCCATCTAAACAATCTAATAATTCATCTACATCATCACATTCAGAAAGTAAGAGAGGAATACCACCTGCATTCTTAATTGCACTCGGATAATTGCTAGGAAGCATAACTACAGATTGATTGGAGACCTCGTAGTCTCTAGAATTTACAGAAGTTGTTATGCCGATTAATGGACTCATATTTACTCACCAAGGGCTTCCCTTGACTTTCTTGTATGCCTGAATGAAAGAATACCTGCAACCATAAAAATAGTTCCAACTATGATTAAAATTCCATGAGATAATAATGTCAAATTACTTGCATCAGACCATATAGAAAAAATACGCATTCCACCTAACACTGAAACTAATGCAAAAACCATTGCTGCATGCATATAATGGTGCTTATTGGCTTTATTTTTATTTGAAAGAAAACCTAATATTAACAATGGTATACCAAAAAAAGAAGGAATCAGAGCAGTGAAACTACCTGTATCACTAATTAGATAAGATGCGATTCCAGATAGAATAAGAATCCCTCCACATACCATGGCAAAATTTGTAACTGGCATACTAAGAAATTTGAATTCATTACTCATGATTAACCGAAAGAGATGGAGTTTAAGACGATATTTATGATTCCGCTTCCAAACTTACTGATGCATGAATTTCTTCATCTCTAGCCACGATTTGCTCCCAGAGTAGTTCCGCAACATCTTTGACATCCATTTCAGAACCAACAGTATCAAGCCCATCTTTAACCATTACAGAGCAGAAAGGGCACCCTATTGCAACTGTATCGCAACCAGTTGCTGCAATTTCTTCTGCACGAATCTTATTTACACGCTTATCTGAATCCTCTTCCATCCACATTTGAGCGCCACCCGCTCCACAACAGAAAGAATCTTTGCCATGTCTTTCAACTTCAACATCAATTCCTCCAAGTACAGAACGAGGTTCGTCAATTATATCGCCTATCCGGCCAAGATAACAAGGGTCATGATAAGTTATACTTGTACCCTCTTTGTCAAATTCAGGTAATTTCCCTTCTTCTTGTAATTTTGCCATGATCTCAGTATGGTGAAATACTTCTAATTCATCAGCTCCATAATCTGCATATTCCTTACCTAATGTATGGAAACAATGAGGACAGGATGCAACTATTCTTTTCACACCTAATTCTTGAAAAGTCGTGATATTTGTTTCAGCCAACATTTGGAATAAGTATTCATTACCAGCTCTTCGTGCAGGGTCTCCAGAGCATCCCTCTTGCATTCCAAGGATACCAACATCTAAGCCTGCTTCTTTCATTAGAGAAATGGTTGCACGAGCTACTTTCTGATTTCTCTCATCGAAACTTGCTGCACATCCTACGAAGTAAATGTACTCTGCGGGTTGCCCTACTTTAACGTCTAAATCTGAAGCCCAGTCTGCTCTTTCATGTGGTCCAAAACCATATGGATTTGATGCAGATTCTAAATTTCCCATAGCAACATTTAGTTCTTCTGGATATTCCATAGTTTCCATCATAGCATTTCTTCTTAGTTCAGTTAATTTAGGTACATGTTCGATGTAAAGAGGACATATATCTACACATGCATTACAAGTTGTACAAGCCCAAACTGCCTCGCTAGTTATCCTTGCCAGCATAGTTTCTTCAGGATTTTCACCTTTCAATAAGATTGGAGCATATTCATTAGCATAGTTCCTCACATCATGAATCACTTGCATAGGATTCAACCCTTTACCTGACTCATATGCAGGACAAACATCTTGACATCTTGCACATGAAGTACATGACCATCCATCAATAATTTGCCTCCAAGTATATTGATCAAAGGTGCTAACTCCAAAGGAATCGATATCTAGGTCTTCTAGAGGCACTGCTTTTCCATCCTCTCCTATTGCGAGAGGCCTCATTTTACCAAGTGCTTGAGTATCGTGGAAAAATACATTTGGTATTGCCATGACTAAGTGCATGTGCTTAGAAACTGGGATTAATATCAAGAAACAACAAATTGCAACCATATGTGCCCAATAAGATGCTATTATGAAAGTTGACGATAACTCAAGACCAGATACCCAAAAACCAAAAGGTTCCCAAAATGATGAAGGATTCTCAGAGGACTCAATTATGAATGATGTAGAAGTGATTGTTAAAATTAATACTAATATAAAATTCCCCTCTAATTGAGATTTCCCCTTAAGTTTTGCAGGAGTAAATACAACTCTCCTGATAAGAGCCGCAAGAGCCCCCAATAGTGCAGTAGTATAACCTAATTCTACAATTCCATTCCAAGGATTATTGAGAAATGATGGTAAAAGGTGTTCTGAAAAATAATTTGCACTCGCTAAATCTAGCATATCGCTTCCAAGCATTAGGAAACCCCAGAACATTAAGACGTGCATAGTACCTGCAACTTTGTCTCTGAGAACTTTTTTCTGCCCGAGCCAACCAACTAGCATTTCTTTAATTCTTAAACCCCATGAATCAAAACGATTGTCTGGTGCACCTAGCATAACTAGCCTAGTTGCTTTAATAACTTGATATGAGAAAAATGATATGGATAAACCGCCCATAATTAGAAGGATAATCCACCCTTCTACTGGGCCATATTGTATTTCTAAAGGATGTTTCATAATCTATTACACCTGACTTGACTAACACCCTGATAAGCCTCGGAAGAGAAACTGCACTTTCAATTAACCGATTGATAACATATACCCAATACTAATTTCCTATACCCATTACCGATAGCCATGGCAACTGCCTTCGCACCCGGAAAGTGTATCTTGTTTGGAGAACATGCAGTAGTCTATGGACACCCTGCAGTTGCAGTAGCAATTGATGCTGGAGTAGAAGTGAAATTAGAGGCCTCGGACAAATGGGAAATCAAGAATGATCATTATAGCAATAATTTTGAAGAATTTCAAGCATCAAAGAATCCTCATATTCAGCATATAATTAGAAATGTTTTTCATTATAGTGGCCCACCCCTGAAGATAAAAATTGAATCAGATTTATTCTCTTCTGCAGGACTCGGATCTAGTGCTGCACTATCGAATGCAATGGGTGCGGCACTTCACCAATTGATCAACCCAGAGGAGAAAATTAATTTAATTAAATTAGCTAAAATTGGTCATTCTGCGGAAGCTAGTGCGCAAGAAGGAAGGGCGAGTCCAACTGATTCAGCAACTAGTTCATTAGGAGGTTGTGTTGTAGTTTCAGGTGAAAAAGATGAACACTTAAATCATGTCTTTGATACTAGTTTAATAACACCTGAGGGAAATAGAGAATGGTCAATACATAGCGTAGAACTTCATGAAAATATAAAAGATTCATGGTTAGTTTTAGGATTTACAGGCCGTGCTGCCCCTACGGGAGATATGGTATCTGGAGTTGCAGAAAGACTAAGACAAAAACCTGAACTTTATGCTGAGATGCAGGCAATTGAAAATATTACTAAAGCGGGTTTAACCGCATTAAAGTTAGGAAATTTAGAGGCGGTTGGAATTGCGATGAATAGTTGTCATGAAAAATTGAAAATTCTTGGAGTAAGTAGCGATTCACTAGATAACATGGTTTTAGCAACTAGAAATCATTCATTCGGTTCTAAATTAACGGGAGCCGGAGGGGGTGGATGTATGATGGCATTGACAAATGATCCACAACGAGTAGCCCAAGAAATTGAACTATGTGGCGGACAACCTTTAATCTCGAAATTTGGCTCTAAAGGGGCTCATATAAAGAAAGAATAATCAAATTTATCAGTGAAAAACAGATAATTCTTGGATTTCATGACAACTATTCTTTATAAGGTGAATATAAGTGCGAGCGATATGCTTAGTGACGAAGAACGCCTAACCGTAGTGAATGTAGTTGCATCAACCCGAGTTGCGGAAGAACTAGATCTTCCGGATATCGCAATTCAATTGAATTGTGAGTATGAACCTGAACAGTTCCCAGGGGTTGTTTATCGAGTCGTTGACCCAAAACTTGCAATCCTAATGTTCCGTTCTGGAAGAGCTGTTTGTACTGGTGGTAAGAATGAGCAAAATATCCATACTGGTATTGAGAGAATGACTGCTGATTTACAAAATGCTGGAATTGACACATGGGACTTAAAAGATGTAGAGATTGAAGTTCAAAATATGGTTGCAACATACTCTTTGTTCTATCC
>Ga0213869_10002750_pt1 | contig 12008 bp, 8 predicted proteins | sample PICome_10_FD_160083 | JGI IMG/M metagenome (GOLD analysis project Ga0213869, IMG submission 160083) | Coastal seawater microbial communities near Pivers Island, North Carolina, United States - PICO132 | ecosystem: Environmental > Aquatic > Marine > Coastal | place: USA: North Carolina...
TATCTATTTCCCATTTATCATATTGTTTTTGATATAGTGCTGCTACCCAATCGACTTGTTCAATATAAGTATTTGTATATGCAATCATTTTATCAATTTCTTCCCTTAAATTTAAAAGGTTTTCGATTCCGTCTGCACGATTATCAGATTCCCCACCTTGTTGTTCGATTCCAAAAGAAACTGTTACCCCAAAAACCAAAATAACAAACTCAACAATAGATTTTTTTAATCGATCCCAAAAGTCTCTAATATCAAAACGATCACCAATTGTAATTACCCTTAGAAACCAATTAAGTTTTTCTTTTTTGACTCCAGCCGATTTGTCTGCATTAGCATACTCTTCTCTTGAAATAAACCCATCTTTATTGGAGTCTATTTTATCGAAATCGTCTTGCTTAGCCATTTTTTAATTTATAACTAGATAAAATATTTTTTAGTAAATGTAAAAAAAATGAAATTAACCTTTTTATAAAACTTGACCATATTTATGAATCTTTAAGCTGCTAGGTTATTTCTTGGAATGGAATTAATGGGTCAAAAATTTCATTTACCAATTCAAATAATTCTTTTTCAAAATGAATTAAAACCTCTTCTTTCATTTTTAGAATATTTTTATTTCTTATATTTTCCTTTTGTGTAACAGCTAAAAAACTATTTTTAAATGTCTTCAACGGAATTACCCCAGCTATAACATCCTTTTGTTTGAATTCATTTTTTAACATGTATGCATAAAGTAATACTTGGAATAAGGCACTCTTTTTAGTTTTTAATCTTAACTCTTCCCACAAAGTAAATGACAAATCTGACTCATTTATATTCCCTGTTTTATAATCTATAATTCTTAAAGTGTCATTCAATATATCAATCCTATCAATAGTTCCTTTAAAATTTATTTTTTTATCAAGAGTTTTTACATAAATAGATCTTGAGAATTTATATTCTAGTGATATGATTTGAATTTGATTTCCCTTCGAAACTTGTTGTTTTTCGGATATCAAAAATCGTTTTAGGACTTCCTCTATTACTTTAAATACTAGTGCATTTTTACCTGTTAGCTTTTTTCTATTTTTGATTTTTTCAATAAACAATTGTTCTAATACGTTAGGAAGATTTTTAAGCATCTTATCATAAGATTCTGTCTTCATTATTAAAGAGATATAGGGTTTATACAAATTTTCTAATACTTCGTGCATAAGTGTCCCTTTATCCATAACATTAAGTTGATGATTTACATCAATCTTAGGATACACTTTTAACATACGCTGCACATAAAAATCATATGGGTTTCTTATGTATTGAGCAAGAGAGGAAGGTGAGAAACCCTCTTTACCGATAAGTGTAAGATGATTTAGAATCGTCTTTGTTTTATTTATTATTTTTCCTTGATTATTTAACTTGGGAATTGCTAATTCCAACTGTTTATTTTTTAAGTTATGCAAGGGCTTATTGAATAATTTGATTTGTCTTAAGAAACGACTAGGTTCTCCAGAAAAAAGACCGTCTGCAGTTCCATTATACATTAAAAAGATATTTTTTGTGCGCTGTAATAATCTAAAAAAGTGATAAGCAAAGAGATGGTCCTGTTCAATAAAAGTATTCATCTTAAACTTTTTTCGAACATCAAATGGTATCCATGAAAAAGCAGTCTTTCCAAAAGGTAAAATTCCTTCATTAACATTAGTAATTATTACATTTTCATAATCCAACAGCCGAGATTCTAATAGTCCCATAATCTGAACTCCTTTACCCAATGCATCTCCTTTAATTTTAAAACTTTCTTGTTCAACTAATGACTCGAAAATAATTTTTATATCGGTAAGAGAATTCATAAAGTTAAATTGATGAAAACGATTCAAAAGAGAATTAAAAACTGAGAGGAATTGATTGCACGTTTCTATTTGGAAATCATGCTCGTGCTGCTTTAGGAATTGTACTTTCAAACTTGAAGTGATTTTTATAATCCTCTTAAGAAAGTCTTCAACTCCTTTAAAAGTAGAAAACAATAAAGATCCTATTGAATTTTTATTAATCAATTCTTCAGAAGTAATGAAATTAAGATTTGAATTTTCAATCCAATGATCTATTCTAGGTTGATTAAATTTTAAGAGGTCTAAAGAATGAGTTGTTTTGCAAAATTCATAAGCATCATCAAATGGGAATCCGTATTCACCATGATTTTCATGTAATTCAAAAAATAATTTGAAAAAGCTATATAAAGTTGTTTCTTTTAAAGGATAGCCCATAGTAATATTCCATGGAAATTCTTTTTCAGGAAGGAAAGATAATATAGGTAGTAAAAGACTTTCATCTCCTAACACAATAACTGTTGACTTTGTGGGATTTTTCTTATAAAGATCTGAAGCAATTTGAACTGCTGTTTTAGCTTGAATACTATTTTTAGCAGTGCTAATAATTTCAATTTTTTTTGGAGATGAAAATAAACTTTGAAATTGAGGCTTTTTCTCCTTATTCAATACTTTCCATTGATTGTAGTATTTTCGTATAAAGTGACCCGCACTGTGATAAGGATCCTCATAAAAGGTTTTATCAATATCCCAAATAATTTCTGCTTTTTCTTCTGAAATCAACTCTTGTATGATAGTTTCTTCTGCTTTAGTTAGAGCATTAAAGCCAACAAAAAAATGATAAGGAAGGTCCTGCGCTGAATAGAAAGCTAAGTTTCGAACAGCTTCTCTTAATTGTAAGCCAGGATAGCCTTTTTGTTTTTTTAACAAAGTTTTGTAAAGCAAATTATAATAACTAGGGACCTTTTTCTGAAGCTTAAAATGATACTTACTCAAATCTTCTTTTCCTGAGGTTCCCCAAGTTTGAATTGAGTCAATAGCATTCATAAAATTGAAGAGCTCTTTTGGATTTACAAGCTGGTTATCAATCTCATTAAATTCCATTAAAAGAGCAGGAGCCCAACTAAAAAATTGATTGAAAGATTCTAAAGTTGATTCTGGGGTTGACTCTTTATAAATCTTATAAAACATATATATTAAATCAGTTTTAGAAAGAGACTCTATTTCCGAAAGTTCAGCTATAAAATCAGATATAGTAACAATCTCCGGAGCTATAAGTGGTCTGATAATGAATTTTTTTAAAGATTCCTTTAAAAAAGTTACTGCACGAATACTAGGAACAATAATCTTGACCTGATCCATTTTTGTTTTGGAGGTAATAATTTTTTTAGCTACGTTATCTAAAAAAGGTTCCATCTTTAAATATAAAAATCAATTTATTCTAACAACTTGAATCTCAGAATTGATATATATCAAATAACTATCAATTTGATTATATCCAAGACCTTGTAAACTAGATTCATACGTTTTGATTTGCTTGATGTCTGAGTTTTTTGGACTCCCTGTTTTGTAATCCAAGATACTTACCTTACCACTTTTTGAAAAATTTAAACGGTCCGGTCTTAAAGTAAGTCCACTTGGCATCAAAATCTCCGATTCACACAGCACACGATCTTTTCCTTCATAAAACTTCTTTAATTTAGGGTGCTTAACTATCTCCCAAAGTTTTTCCTCAACAGAGTTTTTAAGTTCCTCTGTAAAGCTGTTTTCTTCCATAGCCTTTTGAATAATATCAGGAATTAAACCTGAAGTAGTGACCTTTGCCAAAAGATTATGAATTAATAGACCCCAATCCTGAGCTTTTCTAATTTCATCTGTTGAAGAGGCTAAATAAAGATGCTTTTTCCAAGCTATGTTTAAAGAAAGGGTTGAATTTTTATTTTTAAAATCTGTTTTAGTTTCCCTGCCTACGATTTGCTTTTTTAAGATGAAAACCCCTTGTTCGAAAGAATTTAAAGCATCAAGAGATTTACCTTGAGTACAAACATAATTTTTAAAATAATGTGCGTAAGTTTTACCTTCATTGTCAACTTCTTTTGTAATTACAAACAAAGCATCAACTGCACGGGTCATAGCCACATAAAGTACATTATATGAATCTAACTGCTGATCTAAGCGTTTATTCTTGTAGAGCTCTAAGCCCTTATTACCAAAGTGTTGTAATTCTTTTGAAAAATTAAACCACCCCCATTTAATTCTTTCTAATTTTCCTTTAGAAAATGGAAACCAGATTTTTTCAGTCACAGCAGGATAAACAGGGGAATCCATAAAGGGTAAAATAACTACAGGAAATTCTAGGCCTTTTGCCTGATGAATTGTCATCACCTTTATAGCTTCAAGACCCTCTGGCATTGAAATACGAAGTTGTTTAGATTGAACTTTCCAGTAACGAAGATATGAAGAGATTGAACCTGTTTTAATTTTTGAAAACTCACATATATCTTCTACAAAAAAATGAATATAAGCCTCATTAGGATCAATTTGTGGGAAGCAAATGAGAATGTAGTTTACTGCATCAAAAACAGACAGCACTTTCAAATACTCCATTTTAATAGTAAAATCAAAATAAACTTCTAAGGAATTTAAAAAAGATGGCGTCTTTTTGTGGAGATTTTCCAATGCAAATTTATGATACTTTTCTTGGTCTTCACTAAATATTTCCCAAATGAAATCTAAAATGATTTTATGATATTCACTTGTATCCGGATTAAGGCTTAGTTTTAAAAAAGTAATAAGAAATTTTACTTTTTTGGATTTAGCTATCAGCATTGACTCTGAAGATAGTAGGTTGAACCCCTCTTGACTTAATGCTTTTCCAATCTCCGCTGCTTGATCTTTCTTCCTTACCAAAATTGCAAGATCACTCTCTTTGTAACCCTTTCCTAGAGCTTCACTAACTATAGTTAGAGTTTTAGAAATATATAATGGTGTTGAGGATTCCTTTGTACCTCCTCTAGTAATCGCTTCTACACGCACGTAACCTCCCTCTTTATGAGTTTTTTGTTGACTCTCTCGGCCGTATATATTCTTGTATTCTTGCTTCTCAAAATTTTTTGAAAGCATGAAAAAGAATTTATTATTAAAGGATGTAATTTTATTTCCCGAACGAAAATTTTGATTTAAAGAAAAAGTTACTGGATTTATATTAAATGGATTTTTGGATTTATTAATCAGGTCCATATACTGTTTCATATTTCCACCCCTCCATCTATAAATTGCTTGTTTAGGGTCACCAACCAAAAGTAGAGAACCAACTTCTCCTGAAATATTTTGACTCTCTAATGTATTTCCAATTAGAGGGATTAAATTAGTCCATTGAAGTTCAGAGGTATCTTGAAATTCATCTAAAAAATAATGCTGGTAACGCTCCCCTAGACGTTCATAAATATATGGGGCTGGTTCATTTTGAACTACATGACTGATTTTTGTGTTAAACTCACCCAATAGGCGAATTCCTTTTTTGCTTTGCAAAGTGTCTAGACGTTGTTCCATTAGCTGAAGTAACATTCTAGGGGTCCAGGAATTTAATGTCCGTTTGATTACCATATGCTTACCAACAGATTTTTTAACTTTATAGAAATAGACTAGTAATTGAGATTGGATTTCATCAATAATTACTTTTTTTTCCTCTGTTAAAGTTTTATTATATAAAAGTTTTTTCCCAGTCAAAAAAGTCTCCAATTGATTATCATAAAGTTTGGAAGAAACCTCCTTTTGAACATCTTCAAAATGTTTATAAAGTTGTTTTCGCTTAAAATCTTCTGCTACCAACCCATTGCTAGCTATAAAATCTAAAGCGTCCTTAGCATGTTTTAAAATAGTTTTTTTGGTCTTTTCTAGTGCATGCTCTAGTAATTTTCTGTCTGATAGTAGTTCTTCTGAAGTTTTACTTTTTATCTCTGTAATAGGCTTATTGTCATTTTCATTTAATAAGAGTCTAATAAAATCATCCAAATCTTTTTGAATGTCCCAATCTTTTTCATTTGAAATTTTATTTAAACTAAATTCTAACAATAGTTTAGAATGAGTTTCAACTTTTCCAACTTCTTCAATAATTGAATCAACAGTTTCGTCAAATAAATTAGAAGGATCTACAACAACCTCAAAATTATAAGGAAGTTGAAATTCTTTAGAAAAAGTTCGAACCAATCTGTGATTAAACTTATCTATAGTGATTATGTCAAAGCTTCCATACTCTAAAAAAATCTTGCGTAGTATTTGATCTGCACGAAATTTAAGTTCTGTTTCAGAGATGTTAAGGGCTTCAGATAAATTATTGACTATTTGAGTCTCTTTAGAAGGTTGATTGGAAAGAGAATGTAAAATCTTGAGAATTCTAGATTTCATCTCATTAACCGCTTTATTTGTAAATGTAAGTGCTAATAATTGACGAAATGATACAGAAGAATCATTTTTTAATAAGATTTTAATATATTCTAAAACCAGGGCATAAGTCTTTCCAGACCCTGCAGATGCATTGATAATTTGAAAATTAGTTTGACCCAAAATATTAAAATAGCTTATTAAAAGTAAGGCTTTTGAAAACTTAGTCTTTTAATGACAAAAGAAATTTTAAATTTGTAAAAAATTAATTTATAATTATGGCTTTTGAACTACCTTCTTTATCCTATGCTTATGATGCATTGGAACCTAATATAGATGCTCGTACTATGGAAATTCATCATAGTAAACATCATAATGGATATACAACAAATCTTAATAATGCTATTGCTGACACACCTCTTATAAATAAATCTATAGAAGAAATTCTTTCAGGGCTAGACATGGAAAATAAAGCTGTTCGTAACAACGGAGGTGGTTTTTACAATCACCGTTTATTCTGGAAAATAATGTCCCCTAATGGAGGAGGAATACCTTCAGGAGCTCTAGCTGAAGCTATTGATAACAAGTTTGGATCTTTTGAAGAATTCAAAACTACTTTTTCCAAAGCAGCTGCAACTCAATTTGGATCTGGCTGGGCATGGCTTTGTGTAAAAAAAGATGGTTCTGTAGATGTTTGTGCAACTGCTAATCAAGATAATCCCCTAATGCAAGGTATTGGCTGTGAAGGAGTGCCTATTTTAGGAATTGATGTTTGGGAACATGCTTATTATCTTAACTATCAAAACAAACGCCCTGATTACATCAATGCATTCTTTAATGTTATTGATTGGTCTACGGTGAATGAATTATATTCTAAGGAGCTTAATGCTTTTTAAAAATAAAAAAGTGAAATTAAATTTCACTTTTTTATTTTTACCTTAAAGTCCTTAGTAAGCTCTTTCGTTATTTTTTTCTACAAAATTTATAAATGCCTGATTGACTACTCTACAGCCTCCAGGAGTTGGATAATCCCCAGTAAAATACCAATCACCAAGATTTTTAGGACAGGCTATATGTAAACCTTTGACTGTTTGAAATATTACTTCAACATTCGCTTTTATATTGTCCAGTTTTAGTATTTCTGCAATTTTTGCAGAAACTTCTTCGTCTGTAAAAGGGTTATAAATTGCTTTAACATAATTTGGGGGAACTTCGATTTGGTCTTTTATACTCCTTTGACAATTTTCATATATTTTTCCTATTGTTTTTTCTTTTGTTCCACGATCTTCGTGTAATTTAAGGGCAGCTCGAAAAGCAATAAACTCTTCTAGTTTAGCCATGTCTATCCCATAACAATCTGGATAACGAATTTGAGGCGCACTAGAGACAACAATAATCTTTTTTGGTCCCAAACGATCCAACATTCTTAAAATGCTTTTTTGTAAAGTAGTCCCCCTTACAATACTGTCATCTATAATAACCAAATTATCGGTACTACGAACAACTCCATAAGTAATATCATAAACATGAGCTACAAGATCATCCCTATCAGTATCATCTGCAATAAATGTTCGAAGCTTCGCATCTTTAATTGCAATCTTCTCTATGCGAGGTTTAAGATTTAGCATTTTGGTTATTTCTCCAATATTTAATTTTTCAGAGTCGTTTAACTTTTCTGTTAGTATTTTCTGGACATAGTCTTGAACAGCATTTATCATTCCGTAAAAAGATGTTTCAGCAGTATTCGGAATAAAGGAAAAAACAGTGTTTTCCAAGTCACCTTCAATAGATTTATTTACTAAGGGGAAAAGAGTTCTTCCTAAATCTTTTCGCTCCTGATAAATTTCAGAATCTCCACCTCTTGAGAAATAAATTCTTTCGAAAGAACATGATTTTTTTTCTTGGGGCTCTAAGATTTGTTTGATTTGAGTCCCGTCAACTCTCTTTGTAATTAGTGCATGACCAGGTTCAAGTTCTTTGATCTTTTCATAAGAAATATTGAATACGGTTTGAATTGCAGGGCGCTCTGACGCTACAACTACAATCTCATCGTCTGAATAGTAATATACTGGGCGAATTCCTACAGGATCCCGAAGTACAAAAGAGTCACCATGTCCTAACAAGCCAGCAACAGCATAACCGCCGTCCCAATTCTTTGATGCCTTTCTCAAAATTTTAGAAAGCTTAAGGCGCTCTGCAATTAGAGGAGAGGCTTCTGCTTTAGTAAATCCTTCACGACGTAAATTCTTGTAGATTTTTGAAACAGCATCATCTAAAAAGTGGCCTATTTTTTCCATTATTGTTACAGTATCGGCGCGTTCTTTTGGATGCTGTCCTAGGTCTACTAAGTTATCAAATAATTGATTTACGTTAGTTAAGTTAAAGTTTCCTGCAACAATTAAATTTCGATGCATCCAGTTATTTTGTCTTAAAAAAGGATGAACACTTTCAATATTATTTTTACCAAAAGTCCCATAGCGAACGTGACCTAACATTAACTCACCAACATAAGGAACTTCTTGTTTTAATTGCTCTGGGTTAGAAAGCAAATTAGGAGAAACTTCCAATTGCTTTTGTATTCGCTTATTAATAGTTTTAAAAATATTTTGAATAGGTTGTGACTCAGCAGATCGAACACGACTAATATATCTTTGTCCTGGTGACATATTATATTTTATACTAGCAAATCCAGCTCCATCTTGTCCTCGGTTATGCTGTTTTTCCATTAACAAATACATTTTATTAATCCCATAAAGTGAACTTCCATATTTTTCCTTAAAAAAAGACAAAGGTTTTTTTAATTGTAGAAGTGAAATTCCACATTCGTGCTTAATCGCGTCGCTCATGAGAATAATCTAATATTATGTTAATTCAATTTCAAATTTTGTTAATGATTTAAAGGCTTGTATACGTTGCTTCAATCTTTCGGGTGTTATAGCCTCCAATGATTCTGTTCCAAATTTTTGTACTGTAAAAGATGCCATAGCAGAACCCATCACAGTAGCCGTTTTCATTTCCTCAAATGTTATTCTTCCACATTGAGATAAATAGCCGGCAAAACCCCCAATAAAACTGTCTCCTGCACCAGTAGGATCAAAAACCTCTTCAAGTGGAAGTGCTGGTGCACAAAATATTTTTTTTCCATTAAATAGTAAAGCACCATGTTCGCCTTTTTTTATAATTACATAACTTGGGCCCATAGCATGTAATTTTTGAGCTGCTTCAACCAGAGAATGAGTCCTAGTGATTTGCCTAGCTTCCTCATCATTTAAAGAAAATACATCAACTTTAGAAATTACTTCATCTAATTTGTCTCGATAGCTATCAATCCAAAAATTCATTGTATCCATAATTATTAAACTAGGGTCCCTCATTTGATTCAAAACTTCTCCTTGTAAGTTTGGGTCCAAATTTCCTAAAAGGACAATACTAGAATCTTTAAAGTTATCAGGCACCTTTGGTTTGAATTTCTTCAAAACATTAAGCTGAGTGTCTATCGTCGTTCTTAAATTTAAATCATTGTGATATTTACCACTCCAAAAAAAAGTTTTTTCACCAGATAGACAATCAACTCCAGAAAGATCTAATCCACTGGATTTTAGTAATTTTAGGTGCGCTTTTTTAAAATCACCCCCTATAATAGAAACTAATCCACAAGATGTTTTAAATTTAGATGCCGCAAGCCCAATGTAAGTTGCGCAACCACCTAAAATCTTACCTGTTTTTCCAAATGGTGATTCAATAGCATCATAAGCCATGGTGCCCAATACCAAAAGTTTGTCATTCATTCTGTAAAAATAAAAAACTCTCTGTCCATAATTAGTCTTTTATTGAAAACATTTATAAAAAGACTTTAAATAATTTTAACCTAAGGATTTTCTTTTTCAGTTTGTTCAAAAATAATATCCCTAGATAAATTTTTACCCTTGGCTGCCATTACTGCTAACTTATCACAACGATCGTTTTGAGGATGATTATTATGACCCCTAATCCATTGAAAGTAGATTTTGTGTTTCTTGTAAACCTTTAAAAATCTTTCCCAAAGATCCGAGTTCTTTTTCCCTTTAAATTTTTTCTTTTTCCAATCAAAAAGCCATTTTTTTTCTACTGCATCTACTACATATTTGGAATCAGAATAAACAATTACTTCCATTGGTGATTTTTTAAGTAACTCGAGCCCTTTAATAACCGCTAACAATTCCATTCGATTATTTGTTGTTCGGGAAAATCCAGCTGAAAATTCTTTTTCATATGACATTCCTACCCATTCCAATATAATCCCATAACCACCTGGTCCAGGATTGCCAAGAGAGGATCCATCGGTATATAGATATACTGATTTAGCTTTCAACTGTAATCTTTATTTAATAAATTTTGAATCACTTTGGGAAAATTAGCCTGCTCCAATTCATGTACTTTTGAAGCAATAGTCTCAATTGAATCTTCATTTTCAATTGTTACTTTGGCTTGAAAAATTACCTCGCCTTCATCATAAGCTTCATTTACATAATGAATAGTAATTCCTGTTTCTGTTTCATGATTTTCCTTTACAGCTTGGTGCACATGTTTACCATACATACCCTTTCCCCCATATTTTGGTAAAAGAGCAGGATGAATATTAATAATTTTATTTGAGAATTCATTTACCCAATCAGATCCTATTTTCCATAAAAACCCTGCTAAAACGATTAAATTTGGTTTTTTTGATTTAATCTCACTCAGTAGCTCACCATCTGTAAAAGCTACTTTATTGAATACATTTGTCTTAATTCCAAAAAAAGTAAGCTTATTAATTACTCTTGCCTTCGAATTATTTGTGTATACCTCTGTAACATCAATATTTTGAACGTGTTCAAAATATTGGCAAATATTAACAGCATTTGATCCATTTCCTGAAGCAAATAATATAATTCTTTTTTTCATTAATACTTTTGAATACTGCAACGGCACTAGTTTATAGAGGCATCACCATTAATTTTAGCTAAAATTAAGGTTATTATTTAATCCCAATCGGTCTATTTCCTTTAAAGTTTTATATTTTTGTTGACACATTAAATCCAAACAAAAAATTAATTATGTCAGATATTTCATCAAGAGTAAAGGCCATTATAGTTGATAAGCTAGGAGTGGATGAAAACGAAGTTATAGATGAAGCAAGCTTTACAAACGACTTAGGTGCAGACTCACTAGATACAGTGGAATTGATTATGGAGTTCGAAAAAGAATTTGATATACAAATTCCAGACGATCAGGCTGAAAATATTGCAACTGTCGGCCAAGCTATTAAATTCATCGAACAAGTTGAATAAATAAGTGTCATGAAACCAAGACGTGTAGTAATTACCGGATTGGGTGCCCTTACGCCAATTGGAAACACTCTCACTACTTATTGGGAGGGTTTATTGTCTGGTACCAGTGGAGCCGGTCCTATTAGTTACTTTGACCCTTCTTTATTTAAAACACAATTTGCTTGCGAACTTAAAAATTTTAATCCATTAGATCATTTTGATAGAAAGGAATCTAGAAAATATGATCGCTTCGCACAATACGCATTAGTTTCAGTTGCTGAAGCTATTGAAGATGCTAAACTTCCCATAGAAACGATTGATAAAGATCGTGTTGGTGTAATTTGGGGTGCTGGAATTGGTGGTTTGGAAACTTTTCAAAATGAGGTTCTCAACTTTGCTGAAGGTAATCAAAACCCTAGGTTCAATCCATTTTTTATTCCTAAAATGATTGCAGATATTGCACCTGGACTTATTTCCATTAAGTACGGATTCAGAGGCCCAAACTTTGCTACTGTTTCAGCATGTGCTTCAG
>Ga0213869_10002753_pt1 | contig 12005 bp, 11 predicted proteins | sample PICome_10_FD_160083 | JGI IMG/M metagenome (GOLD analysis project Ga0213869, IMG submission 160083) | Coastal seawater microbial communities near Pivers Island, North Carolina, United States - PICO132 | ecosystem: Environmental > Aquatic > Marine > Coastal | place: USA: North Carolina...
AACGATCTGTTTCGGATTGATTGGCACATGCCTTGTGAGCGGCATCAAAGCCTTTAACACCATGAACTCTTTTAGCCCAAGGTACCTTATTTAATAGATCTGCCCAATGCTCTTCAGCATTTGGCTCGTCGTATGAAATATAGAATATGTCTAGTTCTGTAACATCAATTTTTGCCATATGTGTCGTCCTGTGTATTTTTTAAGTACGCACATATTTATCAAATAATTTAAGGGTGTATACACTACATTGATTCAATTTAGGAGGAATTTTAGACTCTACCATTTTATTTGTAAGAAGATCTTCTAACTTTATATTTACATTATGAACTAAAAAATGAGGGTCTCTTAGGCTTGTAAAATAAAACTTTAATATTTTACTGCCATTTATATTAGCAAGTTTAGGTTCTATTTTTGCATATTTTTTAATAACTTTATTTGTAATTTCAACTACAAATTTTTTATTCTCAAAATATACAAGTATGTCTGCACCAGTCTTTTTTCCTTCTTCTATAATAGATACAAAACTTTGTTCCGTTCTTACATATACACTTTCGACTGGTTTTAATTCTATACTATAGATAGTATCTATGTTAGGGTCTTGAACTATTCTATATAAATCTGTGTTCTTTCCTTTTAATATTTCTACTTGTTCTCTTTTGAAAGTTTCTAAAAACTGTCCTTTTTTCTTTGCAAGTTTTTCTTGAGAATATCCTAAAATATTTCCTTCTTTATCAAAAAGCACTTGAAAATCTTTATGATATACTTTTGCCTGTAATGATTCTATATCACCGCCTGCATCTTTTTTTGCTTTTAGAAATCGTCTACGTCTTTTTTCTGCTTCACTTAATGCCATAATCATTTTCCATTTGCTTAATCATATTATTACTTATCCAATCCTTTTCTACATAATGAAAAGGATAGAGTTGTTGAAAGTTACCAATTTTAAAATCTTTATATGTATTATAATAAGTAGGTAATGTTTCTGTCCATATTTCACTTATTCTTGTATCTGGTATATTTTGTATATGACTTTTCATATGTACAAATGTAGGGACCTCATCTATATTTTCTCTTGTACATAGATGTTCTATACCTAATATTTGCATAGCAAGTGCAAAAGCAACATCTCCACTTAACCAATCTGGTTTACCTTTAGGCATATATTTAAAAAACATTCTCTGCCAATGTTGAAAAATTATTTCTATCATTGCAAATAGTTCACTTGCAAGTTCAGACTTTTTAAAATAAAAGAAAGCAGTATAAACATTTGGTAGTTCGTTTGTCGCAAAATATTTTCTATAAAAATTACTGCTAACAACTTCACCTCTATAAGTTCTAACTTTTGTAGTTGCCCAAACATCTCTTTGTGACATTATGTCCCACCAATGACTTACATCTGTAGGGAATATCATATCAGTATCAAGTATTACAGTTTCATCATAAGGAGACATATAGTAATACTTCCATTTATTATTAATTTTCCATTCTGCATCTTTGGCATCGTCTTGCCAAGGTATATCCACTATACTATCAAATATTTTTTTGTGTTTTGCTTTTATAAGTTTTTTAGTTTCAGCATCTACGCATACTGTTAGGTTACTTACAACCGTCTGTGTAAGTTTTAAATTGAGTGCGAGTGCATACGCCTGCTCTAGATAGTCAACAGTATCATTGTTTTGTGCTATTACTATATACCCTCTACTCATTTTGTTTTATATTTCCAATCTTCTCTAAAAAGGCAATGCCTATGGTGACCTTCTTTGGTCTCATATATAAATTGCATAGCCAATAGTTCTATAACTTTGCCCTCAAACTTTCCATTGAGCCTACAAGTATGCTCTATTTTGTCTCCTAAACTAGGAGCCTTCTTGCTCTTGCTTTTTATACTCATACATTTCTTCCCAATGATCATATGCTACAGGATCTAACCTTTTTGCACATTCTTCTAAAATTTCTTTCTTTCTTTTCTCATCTGCATAAAACCATTCTTGTACCTCGTCATTAGTACGGCCACAACTTGGACATTTACTACCATCTGTAAAGCATCTGTCAATACATGGTGAAACAGTTTTACTCATTTATATATAATTGATCCTTATCTCGCCATTCATCTATATTTACATAATTAATAATCATAATTTTTCTTATGCCTTTATATTCTGTAGGTGCAAATCCGTGCCAAGCAGAATCTGTGATCTTAAATGCTAGTCCTCCGTTAGGTACCCAGTCTAATCTTTTTACGTGATGTTCCTTTGTGTGGTATAAATCTGTTGCTAGATTTTTTTCGTCCTCTTTGTCTATATTAATGATTGTTGTTAAATTTTTACAAGGTAAATCTAAATGTATATCATGAAAAAACGGATATCTGTCATGTATAATTTCTGCTCTCATATATGTATTACTTAAATCTGTTTTAAAACATTCTTCATAATACTCTTTTCTGTTTAACCAATCTGCGGCTTTTTTAAATTCTGGATTTTCCTCAACAAAGTCATTATTCAAAAATGTTCTTCCGCTTATTACATCTCGAAAGCCTGTAATATTTGAATAATCTGCATTATTAATTTCTAAAGATTTTATCCTTTCAAAATCGTCTTGTTCAAAAACATCTTCTAATATGTAATGTTTCCAGGGAAACGGTTTTGAGGAATATTTCATTTTATTTCAACTCTCCTTGCCCATAAAAAATCGTTGAGATATATAGGCTTTGATTCGTCTATAATCTGAGGTATTAGTCTTTTGCAACCTGCTGAGCCATTATTAAATATGGTAACACCTGTATCTTTAAAATAAACTACATCTACATCTATATCTAATTCCAGTATCATATCTAAGGTAAAAATGTCTTCTATATTTTTTTGATAAGGAATATATACAGATACCCCTTCAAAATTTTCATTATTAGGTATACACCATTTATGTTTATCTATTAATTTAATTTCTAAACCCTGTGAACTTAATAAATCTAACCTGTTTAAACAATCATCATTATCTGTATATATTGTAAAACTAGAATAAACTTTTTTTAATTCTTCTAAATTTTTTAAAATTAACCAGTCGTGATGATTACCTCTTTCATGTGTTACAAACATCTTTTCTCCTGATTGCATAGTTTCAATTTCCTGATAAGCACCTTTTCTATCTCTTATAAATCCTTCGTTACATATTTGATTATATTGTTCATAGGTTAAAGTAGTATATTCTGGAAAAAAATTATAAATATCAGCGACTACTAAATGCTCGTCTAACATTTTGTTATAAAAAATTGCATACCATCTGAAGGTACCAGGGTGTATTTCTAGAAAGAATTGTTCGTGATTATCTTTAGATCTTTTTACGGTTCCCTGTGGAGGGAAACTTACTCCGTTTGTTCTGAAGTCATGTATAAGCCAATGTAGTTTTGCAAATTCGAAGACAGATTTCTGAGACTGAGATTTCATATCTATCTCAATGGTATTAGCATTAGGTAAAAAATTGTAATTTAATTTTTTATCATTTCGTAAAAATTTAATACAGATATCTCTTAACAATTCGTATAACCAAGTGATCCTTCCTTCTTGTAAAAAGTCGCTACTCATTATATCTCTTAACGGTATATATTTCATAGGAAGATCTGAGTAAAGGTCTTTATCTTGCATATTCTAACAATTCCTCACTTACTCTGTTTATTGCCCATTTATTCATTATATGTAAGTCAATACCCTGCCATTTAGTTAGCATGAAGTCTCCAGGGCTTCTGGGCTTCTCTAAGTACATTACAATAGTGTTCTCGTCTACAGCACTATGTACATCATCTGTATCAAAACTCTTATAAAGGGTAGTAGGCAACTGTGGTATTCCTTTATCTACAAAACCACTCATCATATGTGCGGCAATACTAAAACTATAATCGTTTCTGTATAAAGTACCTTGCCATTGATATAAATCTTTATAGAATTGTGGATTGTTTTTAACATGACTAACTACGTTAAAGAAACTTTCCACATATTCTGTTTTGCGGAAATAAACCACAGTTGCCCAATACATTGTTATACCCATATCATTTAATCTTGCTAATGACGGGTCTTTTCGTTCGTACATAATGTCCTGATATTTCCAGTTCATCATCAATTCATTATTATGTCCCCAGCAGTGATTTAATGTATCACTTAATATTAAATAGTCTACATCTATTAATAATGTTTCTTCATATGGGGATAAGTTGTAAGCATCACATCTGTTTACATTATAAAAAGGCAAATACTTAGTAGTATGGCTTGTATCTTTATAAAGTCTTTGATTCAATGCTTTAAAATTTTTATCTTTATCTATAACAATAATGTTGTTTATTGCTTTCTTTATTAATCTTTTACCTAAAGTTTTTTCGCCTTGTTTAAGACTATGAGGATCAGTAACCACTGTAACATTTTTTATACCTAAATTCTTTTGTACAAGCAATGCATTTACTACAGCAAGACGAAAATAATCTATTTCCGTGTTGTTGTGTGCGAACATTATTACGCCGCGTGAATTACTTTCCTTTTTCATTTAGGTCCAAAACTTTGTGTACTTTTCTTGCTTTACGAAGTTTTTCATATTCTACATAATAATCGTTTGTTACTTCAAAATATCTACTATGTATTTCATCATAAAACTTTTCTACATCTACTTTTATAGGATTATTGTAAATGTCTAAGAGTACAACCTCTGTTTGGCCGTCATCTAAGAGTTGTTTACAGAAGGTAATTAAGGGGATATCAATAGTAAACGTGCCACCATTGATGCTATAACTTAATAAATTTTGTGTTTTTGCCTTTAGTTGCGCCTGTTGATTGTTAATCGTTATTCGATAATTTGCAAACTCCAGAGCCTTTGTTAGTCTTGTACTCATGCTACTATTTACCAGCCAAAAAAAAGCCAGTTACTATGAACTGGCTTTAAAAAGTTTATTTTTATTATGTTCCGCTTATGCTACCTACTGAAACAGTTGGTGCTGTGAAACTAAATCCTGAACCACTTGCATTTGGTGTAAATGTATTACCATTTAGTGTCAACGTACCATCAATGTAGTCATTACCGAATGCTTCGTCGCCTGTACTTGCTTGTCCGTCTGGTCCTAAAGCACCGGCTCCTTCTGCGTGAGGGTCACTCCATGTTGATTTTAGTGTAATAACTGTTGGGTTTGTAGTAGAATTAATTTTGCCTTCTACTCTATAAAAGTTACTTGCATAACTACCTGAACCAAATTTAGTCCAAAGTGTTTGATAACTTGTTGTAAGTTCGTAAAATCCTAATCCTGAGTTTGTACCTGAAGCCGCATAGGATGTATCATGTTTTAATTGATAGTTTCCTAAGGCACTTAGAGTATCGGTCCAGTTAGTATTCTGTGTTGTTGAACTACCACCTGATCTTGTTGAGGTATGTCCTACTTTACCACCACCATTAAAATATGCTCTACATGCGCCTTCACTTCCAAAAGTAAATGTTGTTTCTGCTGTTAAACTAGTATTCCATGTACTTGTAAATGTTGAACTATCTGCGGTTGAACCGGTATCACTTGCTGGTGAGAATCTTGCGTTCCAACAATCTTGAATGTTTAACATTAAGTTAGTCCATGTTGTTGCTGTAATAGATCCTCCATCAGCAACATCACTACCAACACCTGATCTAACTGATACACCTAAAAAGGCACACATTGCCTGTACGTCATCCTGTAACCTTTTAAACCCACCTGTGGCGTTATCGGCATATATTAAGCCACCAGCACTAGCGGCATTTACGCCTGCTCCGCCTTGACCCCATCCTTTAGTACTAGATGCAGTATATGTACCTAATGTTACATCTGCCGCAGTTCCCATTAATGTATTAACATTAGTACGGGCATTATTGAAATCTGCATCATCAATAACATCTCCTGCTACAACACCGGTCATAGTGGTACCACCACTTACTGTATAACTTGATCCTGATGCCATCTATTTCTCCTAATAATTGCTATTATATAGTGTATATTTATCTATTTTACACCTATGACTACTTCTACTATTCCTAAGCCGCCGTCGTTTTTATCTTGTAATGCTCTACCTATAACTGCCCTTACATCATATTCCATGCTGTCTATTACCCATGCTACACCGGGCTCGTCACTAGAAACTAGTCTTTCGCCTTTTTTAACTTTACCTAATACTTTTACTGGCACTCTACCTGTTAGTGCTACTGCTAAACCTTCTGCTTCAGAATTCATTAAATATGCAGGATTAGTAGATATCACACCAAATACATCTGGATCTGCATGATTTGATGTTTGTGTAATTTCTTTTTCTCCACCAATTTTTACAACTGTACCCGGTTCGTATTCTGCATCTGCTTCATAGATTTCAGCCAAATCAGCATATTGAGCCTGTGTTGCTGTACCTACAAAGTATGATGCTGTAACATTACCACTGAATGTTGCCGCTACTCCACTTGTTATAGAGCCACTATTAATACTTAATGTTCCATCAGTTAATGTTCCTGCTGTAAGAGTATCTGTAATTGTAGCATCGTCTGTTGATGACAAATGCTCCGCTTGAACAGTTTGTGTTGCTGTGACAGTTGCAAAAGCACCGGTTCCACTTACACTTATTGCTGGTGATACTAAACTTGTTTCAGCGGTAATTGTACCACCTGTAAAGTTACCTGAGCCATCACGTTTTACAATGTAATTAACTTGGTTATTATCTGAGGCTCTAACACCAACTAGATCTGCTGTAACAATAATATCGTCAGTACCTACAACATTAAATGTTCTACTTTGCGACAAATCACCGCCGCCTGTTAGACCGGCACCTGCTACCATTTGTGTAGTTGAAAGAGCAACACTGGTAAAGTCAATATTTCCTGTAGCACTATCAAATGTTAATGCTTGGTTATCACTAGGTGTACTTAGTGGAGGGAATCCAAATCCGTTAAGGGTAATATCACCACTTGCTCCACCTAAAACTATTGTAGTGTTAGCATATAAATTTTCTAGAGGTGTGCTTTCTGAACCTAGATTTTGTACACCAGTATCAAAACTTACGTTACCTGAAACTGTTAAATCTTTTGTATAAATGTGACTTGCAGGATATCCATTTACTGCTGGAGTAGAATCATCTACGTCAGTACCAATTACTATATCAGCATTTTCAAACAGTATTTTACCTGCTGAAGTACTGTCTTTACCTAAGTGTAATTCATTTGTAAATGTTTGTGCAAATATTTTTGTTGCATCACCTAACTTAGATATATTGTCATCTGCTGGTATAATATCTAATTTACTATTATAAATGTAAGTACTACCTATACCACCACTAAAGTCTGATTCTATTGTTGTACCAGTTGTTGAACTATATAAAGCATTGGCAAAAGTTGCTCTGGTTGCCAGGTCTGCTAATGGTACTGATGTTTGAGAATAATCTGTTCTCAAGTTCATACCTTTAACTAGATTAAGTCCAATACCACCTGTGCCTGCAAATTCAGGATAGTAGTTTACTGTTGTGCCTTCTGCTTCTGAATTAAAATTACCTAATGTAAATGTATCGTCGGAGAAAACAGCCATAACTGTTTCACCGTTTGTTACACCTTTGTATAAATCATTTGTACTATCGTTTACTGATACTAGTGCCGCTACTGCTCTGGAAACGTTTCCGCTATCCTTTAAGTATATTGTTTTAAACTTTGAACCATATGCTGTCTGTGGTTCTCCTATTGCATCTACCGACTTGAATTTGCTTGAGACCTCACCAGCATAGTTTTGTAATCTCCATGACGTTCCGTCATGTATATATGATTGATTGTTTACTGAATTAAAATATACATCACCTGAACTAGATGCCTCAACACCTGTTCCTGAAGGTTGTGCGTTTAATACTTGTGGTCTTAATTTTTGCCAAACAGTACCGTTCCATGCTCTTAAAACATTATCGTTTTTATCGTACCAAAGTTGACCAATTAATTTTTTAGTTGGATTGGGTGCTGTTGTTCCTGCAAAATTTTCTAAATGTCTTACAGTATTTCTTGCTAAATCATCGCCGTAATTAGTTGCATTTGGGCCTATTAAATTTAAAGATAAAGTAGAATCTATAGACTGATCGGCAACAACAATTATTTCTGTGCCGTCTGTATTTGTTATACTATATGCCACTTACTACTCCTAACTTAATTGAACTCTGACAGTATATATGATTTCTATAACCCTATTTTGTGCCTTTTGTACAGGATGAAAAACAACATGTGTCAACATTCTACTAGTTTCTATAGGATCACTTCCATCACTTGGAGAAGGATCAGTTGGATAACTAAAAAGTCCTAACTCATCAAAAACGTATGAGCCGTCATTATTACTACTTGTATCGAAAAGATCTTGGTCTGCTGGCTCTGAATAACTTAAAGTTGCTGTAACTTTAATATCAGAATATGATGTTCCTGTAATAACTTCTATCTGATTTGTTGCATCGCCTGTTACACCAACAATCTTTTTGTATGTTCTGCTATATAAACTTGCGGAAGATTGGAATGCTTCACTTACTCTAGGAGATTTATAAATAATTTTACCTGTAGTATCTACACTTGTACCACCATTACCAAATCCCATGTAATATACTCTTGCATTATCTGTTCCGTTAAGAGCATTCGCTACTATGTAAGCCATGTTACCATAGTGAATAGCATTTCTTTTGTTTACTAATTCCTCACCTGTTTCTTTATCTCTGATTAATATATGACCGTTCATATTTAAACCGGCATGTTCATTAGGTTTTAAGTCTTTTTGCTCGTTCATTTTGTTTTTGCTCTCTTCCATCATACTATTTATCACTATTAGTTAAGTACATATTTATTTAAGATTATGTAAGAAGTTCATTACTGATGTGTTTGTACTTACATTACCTTTATCTGTTAAACTAGTTGCTCCACCGTCTAACCATACATTACTGTCTACAGAATTATCAACAAAGTTTTTAAATATTTGTGAACCACTTCCGTCCCAAACAATAACGGTATTGTTACTATACCAATCTTGTATAGTTGTACCTTTTGTACCTCTTATTAATCCTGACAATTTGTTATTTGCTAAGTCAACCCTTGTGTATTCTATTCTCTCACTCTCAACCCAAACAACACCGTTCACTGTTGCTGTAGGTTCAGAACATATATTTGCATTTGCAACTATTATTTCATTATCTGACATTAGTAAATTAGCAGTCAGTAATGTATTTCCACTACCGTCTTGTAATTTTCTCATGTATTCAGTATTACCAAATAAATCCATTGTAATTTGGTATTCTACCGTAGAAGCATTTGCACTTGCACTTGTTAAACTGCTATTACCTGACAAGTTTGCACTTGTTAAAACATTTACAATAAGTGTTTCATAAGGATCAAACAATGCCATTTCCTCTGGAACACGTTCACCGTAGCCTACTCTTTGGAATGTTACACCATCGAAACCTTCGTAAGCAATATTATCTTTTGTTAAAGTGCTTGATTTTGTAAAAGAACCTACATAATTTTCAACTTCTATAGGATTGTCATATACTACTTTACCAAATGGTTCACTACCAAATCCAAATTGTGTTTGATACTCTCTTGAGTTAGACCCTGTAACTGCTTTAGAAAATAAGTTTGCATCTAATGTTGTTCCTCTAAACTTGCCGCCTACTTTTGTTGTCACCAAGTCTAATGTATTATTTAAATTACCAGCATTAATGGCCGCTAGTACATTTGCAGAACTACCAATAATATTTGCATTAGATACTGAGTCAGTTACATTAAAGTGAGTATCTAAATCTACTTTAAGTTGTGCTTGTACTTCAGGATCATATTTAAATACTCTATCAGCATATCTATAATATACATTACTCGCTATTGTTGTATTACTATTATGTGTATTGCCAAAGCCCATTAATGTAACAATATTTGTTGAAATACTTGTATTAGTATCTGCCTTTGTATAATCAGCATTTGCATTTGTTAATGGCTCAAAGTCAGTTAATACTGTATGAGTTCTATCAAATATAATTGTAGATTTTATTTTTCTTATAGGTGTATCTGCGTTAGCATTACTACTGAATCCAAAATACTTGACATAGTTATTATTTGTCTGTATAATGTTTGAGTCGGCTTGTAAGAAGTCATCCAAAATTCTGACATTACCAGTTGTACTGTCAGGATATGGTGGTTTATCAAAATCACTAATTTGTGTATATTGTATTAATTCTTTAGCAGGACTCTTTCCGTCTTTATATTCTCTTACTTTTGATGTATAAGGTTTTGCATCATCAAAATATTTTAAAACCTTATCAAAATTATCAACTTTAAACCCATCTACTTTAACTAAGTCCTCTTCTTCTTTTTCTACGTAAATATAACTGGTTTTAAATGCCCAACTTAATTGATCTTGCTCAACAGCAGAGTATTTTAACAATGCAAAGAACAATTCATTAAATTTTACAGAATTTTTAAATACATTATCTCTTAATGCAACTAATAATGCTCTCAATTCTGTTTGCATTACTGCTGATGTTTCATCAGTAAATATTGTATCTTTAAGTTTTACTGTTTCTTTTTCTATAGAAATTTGTGTAAAAGTATTAGTACTTGCAATATATTTCCATAGTTCATATCTGCTTTTTACATTTGGTTGTACTTGTATTACTGCACCGTCTTTAATGCTATTTGTTATTGCGGACAGTTCGGATATACTTCCTACATTTAGTATAGGCCTATATGAGGAATCGTATCTAATCTTTTTATTATTAGATGCATCTGTTCTAATTGTTTCGAACCAATTTACATTTTCTATATATGTTCTTGTTACTGGTAAGTCTTTATCCCAATTTACAAATTCACTATTAAGTTTTATGTCTGCTAATATTTCATTTAATGTGTAGGTAAGTTCTCTTCTTGCTTCTTTTACATCTTTAAACATTGTTTGTCTAGGCCTAAATGCAACACCGTATTTTTCAACTTCACTTAATAAAGGATCTGGTACTGATTTACCACTTGCATCGTTACCACATAGACTATCTATTAATTTGTTTCCTAAGTCTTCCGGTATTATACTATTATTGTCACCTTCTCTAAGAAGTTTCCATGCATCATGCTTTTGACCAATTGGATTTAAGTTTCTACTTAAATTTATTTGTAGGTTTTGATCATCTTCTTTAATTATAGAACTTGCATTTGTTAAAACAAATGATGAGTCACTAATAAAACTTATTAATGGTAATCCTTGACCAATTGGATCAGCAAGAAGTCTAGCAAGTTCAAATGTACTATTTGTTCTTCCTAAATTTGTTTGTACATATGGGTCTAATTCTCTTACATTCTGTACCCAATAGTAATAGCAGACTTCGTTAAGACCAGTTACAGGATTTATTTTATTTTCTATAATATAGTCAACTGCATTTTTAGGATTGCCTGTACCTTGATATGATTGTGGTAATACTTTACTTTCTACCCATTCATATAAGGTTATAGAACTACCTGGGAATACCTTACCCCAATTTAACCATCTTTCTCTATTGGTACCTTGTTCATACCATCTGTATCTAACTGTACTTGTATCCCACCAAACTTTACCAACATCTTTACTTCCAAATCTTGTTCGTTCTAAGTTATAAACAACAGGATCACTTTCACCTATAAATTCTATTTCTTTGTCTATAAATCCAGGTATTATACCCTTATATGGATCATATTCATATAAGTCCCAATCTTTTTCACCTGTTTCTGAATCATAAATTATTGTGTTTTTTACAAATTTAGAATCAACCAAATTTTCTTGTTGTTTAGTAATTACATTTGATTGTACAAATGCCCAACCTACTGATGCATTGTAATCATCAACCCAGACTTTATCATAATTTTCTAAGTTTAATGTTAATTTTGCAGTACCTGAACCTGTACCAGATCCTGTTGCTGTAAATACTGTGCCTGCTGTATTACCTGCGGCACCAATTAATGTAAAGTCCGTTGTACCAGGAGATACAATAGTGTAAGTACTG
>Ga0213869_10002754_pt1 | contig 12003 bp, 12 predicted proteins | sample PICome_10_FD_160083 | JGI IMG/M metagenome (GOLD analysis project Ga0213869, IMG submission 160083) | Coastal seawater microbial communities near Pivers Island, North Carolina, United States - PICO132 | ecosystem: Environmental > Aquatic > Marine > Coastal | place: USA: North Carolina...
CATAGTGGTTAAAGGTCGATCTTTGCTCCTCAACCATGAACTTCATCCTCAACCTGGGGATGAAGTGTGGATAAATTACATGGATGGTATTTAAGTTGAGAGTTAAGTCCACTCAACCCGTCATTGCGCGATAGATCCGTTCCAAATCTTCCAAATCGGCAAAATCGATCGTGACGCGGCCACGCTTAGACCCCATCGACACTGACACACGGGTGTCAAGACGATCTGCTAATAACTCCTCAAGCTCAAGAAGGCCTGGTGGACGGAGTTGCGTTGCTGGTGTAAGTCCAGCACCATCAATAGTTGCACCACCACCGCTTGGAGTTGACGAAGTGCCTGCGACATCAACAGCGGGTACGTCAACGCCACGAACGGCCTGCTCCGTAGCGCGCACGGTCCAGCCTTCAGACACTGCGGCCTGAGCAAGCATTTCCTGGCGTGCACGATCCGGTGTCCCGAGAAGTGCCCGAGCGTGACCAGCGGAGAGTTGCCCATCAGCAAGGAGACTTTGTACTCCCGGAGGCAATCCGAGTAGTCGAATCGTATTCGTGATTGCAGAACGACTCTTTCCAACACGTGTAGCAACTTGGTCGTGAGTCATCTCAAAGTCTTCGATTAACTGCTGGAAGGCAGCAGCTTCCTCCAACGGCGTGAGATCTTGACGATGGAGGTTTTCCACCAATGCTTGCTCAACTGAACTCAAGTCATCAGTAGTTCGAATGATGGCCGGAACAGTCGTCAGACCTGCACGCTGTGCAGCCCGCCAACGCCGTTCACCGGCAATAAGCTCATATTCGCCGTCATCTTTCGGTCGCACGAGGATGGGCTGCAGCACCCCCATCTCTGAAATCGACGCAGCGAGTTCTACCAAGCCCTCCTCGGCGAAATGCACGCGAGGTTGATTTGGGTTCGGCGAGACCGATGCTGTCGGCACTTCCACCAACGAAGCACCGTCACCACCATCAGCAACTTCACTTGCTGGAATTAGGGATCCTAGGCCCTTTCCAAGTCCACTACGACGTGACATTGGCGTGCACCTCCTCGGCAGCGTCGCGATATGCGATCGCGCCACGTGAGCGGGGGTCAAATGTAGTGATCGGCTGGCCGAACGATGGTGCCTCAGACAATCGGACGCTACGTGGAATCACACTGCGCAGAACCTTTTCGCCAAAGTGCTCACGTACCTCTGTGACGACTTGTCCTGCCAGCTTTGTTCGTGCGTCGTACATCACGCAGAGGATCGTGCTTAAGTCAAGCGTCGGGTTCAAGTTCCGTTTTACTAAGTCGACGTTACGGAGTAACTGTCCAAGTCCCTCGAGAGCGTAATACTCACACTGGATCGGCACGAGGACCTCGTTAGCGGCAGAGAGACCATTCACCGTAAGCAGGCCTAGCGATGGGGGACAGTCGATCAACACATAGTCGTAATCATCGATCACAGCATCAATCGCTCGCTTTAGTCGCTGCTCACGACTGAACGCTGGAACCAACTCGATCTCTGCACCAGCTAAGTCAAGTGACGCCGGCGCCACGAAAAGCCCCTTCACATCAGTCGGCTCTACAACGTTGTCAAGTGGTTCCTCATGCATCAAAACGTGATACATCGACAGTTCGAGTCCACGGTTCTCGATCCCGAGTCCCGTCGACGCATTTCCCTGCGGGTCAAGGTCTATCAAAAGCGTGCGTAAGCCCATTTCCGCAAGTGCCGCACCAAGGTTTACAGTGGTCGTAGTTTTACCGACGCCACCTTTCTGATTAGCAACCGCAAAAATGCGCGGAAGCTCCTTGCCGGGCGCTGGCGGCGTAACTTCCGGCGTCCCCTCAGGCGTAATCAACCCAGCAGACTCAACTGATGGCTTATTCGATTCTGCGGGGAAGTCCCCAGTGTCCGACACACATACTCCAGACGACGATGGCGAGCATCACATGACGTGCTCGCAGGACCAACATACTTTGCACGATCCACGCCCGCGATACAAGTATTTCCACTCGATCTCTCCGTTAAAGTGCTCAACGATCAGAAACTTGGCGCTCACTGTTTCACGTGAAACGTCCGACAACAATCACCTCAGACATCAAAGTGAGTCTCAACTCCGTCAACAGGGTCGGTGTTTCACATGAAACATCCCTCAACTCAACTCACAACATTGAAAGTTGGGTCTAGGGTTAACTGCACCAGCCTGACTCTGCGAATCCGAAGCGATTTACGTCAGGACACGGATTCAGAGAGATGGTCCCTAAAAGTCGGCTAATTAAGGGAATCACTCGCCTGCGTCCCAACGGTAAAGCGCACCACGCGCTGGTCAGACGGTGTTTTAAACACATTAAGCTCACTGAGTAATCTGGGATCCCAGCGATCTTCGCTTGGTGGCTCACTGATGACAATGACACCACCCGGACGAACGCAACCCACAGCTGCCCGTAAGGTAAATTCAGGAGGCCCGAAACCCCGAGCGATTGCGCTATCAAAGTCAACGTGGCCTGCCTGAATCGCCTCGCTAACATCGGCCGCCATTACTGAGGTGTGTCTTTCAAGATTCAGACGTCGGACCATTTGTTCAAGGAAGTCGGTGCGCTTCGTCCTTCGATCGAGCAGGGTTACTTGCAGGTCCGGTCGATCAATGGCGACTACTAAGCCAGGAACACCGCCCCCAGCACCCAAATCGATTACAGAACCAGTAACACCGTCCAGGGCTGCGACGAACGCTCGGGCGTGCTCAACAACCTCCGAGATAGGCCGATCCCCCAAAAACCCGAGGCGCTGGGATCTTTCCAGCGCCTCGTACAAATTCTTTTCTACCTCGTTACCCCGAGTTAAATGACTCACAGCGCCGAGTATGTCAGGTAGTCCGGCCTAATCAGGCGGGTTGAACGATGACCCGGCGATACGGCTCCTCACCCGACGACGAACTCACGACACCCTCTTCATCATTGAGCGCATCGTGGATGACTTTACGGTCGGCCGACGTCATCGGCTCAAGTGAGCGCGCTGACCCGCTGTCACGAACCTGTGCCGCAACGTCGGCGGCGAACTTTCCGAGTGCTATCGAACGACGCTCACGATAACCAGCGACATCGATCCGCAGCCGAGTCTCATGGTCGCCGAGGCGACGCTGAGCAGCGACGCGCACTAGGTCCTGAACGGCGTTGAGTGTTCGGCCACCCGGGCCAACGAGGAGGCCGAGGTCATCCCCGCGCACCTGCACATCGAGCTCAGTGCCATCAACGGAAAGTTCAGCATTGCCGTTCGCACCGAACGCCGTGACGAGGTCGTTCATGAATACAACCGCAGCATCGCCCACTTCTTGGGGGGTCACGTTGGATTGTGGACGTTCTTCGTTGGTCATCTTCTTCTCCTGGCTGTTGTTCGTTCCATTGCGTCCGCCTCCGCCCCGCTGGCCTCGGGAGGACCGCTGGCGAGGTTCAGTCGCTTTGCTATCGGCTCTGCCGTTGGTGTCTGCGGCAGAAACCTCTTGATTGGCTTCTCTGTTCGGTTTTGCCTGACTTGAGCTTGTTTTAACCTTGTCGTTGCTCGGCTTATCGCTCTTAGATCGGCGCTTTCGCTCCTGCTTTGGGCGTGCCGGTGTCGGCTTGATACGAGCACGAAGTCGCGCTTGGCCGCGAGTGCGACCGAACAGACCTGCCTTCGGTTCCTCGATTACGTCGAACTCAGCCTCATCGGCACCTACGCCCAATTGGTCAAGAGCGGCTTCGCGAGCCTCTTCGAGGGTCTTTCCGGTGATTTCCACCCATTCCATCAGTATTTCTTCTTTCTTCGACAGGCCACCGCTTTATGCAGTTGGCGCACGACTGGTTTTTTGGCGATTTCATCGGCCGGCATTATTGACGGTTCAACGCTTCTTCTTATTCGACGATTTAGGACGCGATGACCGAGCCGCCTCGGCTTCCTTGCGCGTCGGCGTCGGCCGGCCCTTGCCACCGCCTGAAGATGACGGCTGACTCTTTGAGGGGGTCACTCGCTTATTGGTTACAGGCGACGGTTTTGCTGCACTGTCCTTAGCTTTCTTGCCCGCATTCTTTTCATTTTTCCCTTTGTCGGTGCCCTTAGCTCCACCGAGGTCGCGCTTCGCCTGCGCAAGCATCCCGGTGGGTTCACCACTTTTCTTTGCTTCTTCTTTGGCCGCCTCGCCAGCACGTTGAGCCTGGCGGCCAAGCGATTCGTCACCACCGTAAAACTTCTTAGTGATGTAGTACTGCTGCAGAATGCGGAGCAAAGTTTGGAAGATGTAGTAAACAACCAGCGCCGATAGGAAGAAAATCTGGAAGACAGCGAAGAAGACAGGCAGGTACTGCATCAGCTTCTGCTGCGTCGGTGACATCGATGGGCTAATCGTCGCCCGAGCCGCCACCATCTTCTGCTGGGCGAAATACAACGCGCCGAGCCCCACAACCAGCAAGGCGTATATAAAACCCTCGCCAAGCCCTTCGCCAATCGCCGTCGCAGCGGACTTGGAAAGATCGAGGCCGAACGACGGCATTTCAAATTTGCCATACAGAGACTGGTATAAATCAGACTCAACCGCTAAAAACCGGGGAATGAAACCAAGAGGCCCCTCCTGTGAACCATTGATCGCTCGCAACGTTGCCTCGGCGATCGGCCCAGAACCGTTTGCCTCCGAAGGGCGGTACACGAGACCGCGCAGAATGCGGAACATGATGAGAAAGATCGGCATCTGAGCCACGATCGGCAAACAGGACGCAGCCGGGTTGACCTTGTGCTCCTGATAGAGCTTCATCATCTCTTCGTTGAGCTTTTGGCGATCATTCCGATGCTCGTTTTGAAGCTTGCGCATTTCAGGTGCAAGCTTCTGCATTTCGAGCATGCCCTTAGTGCTTTTCAACGTCAGCGGCGTCGTGATCGCCATCACTACGACAGCGATTAAGGCGATCGCAAAGGTGTAATCGTCTGTGAGACTGTAGAACCAGGCAAGTAGACCAGCGGGAATTTCAAACATCTCAACCGCCTTTCTGAACGTGAGTCGTGGAAGGAGAGTGTGATGACATCGGTAAGCGATATTCAGGGACTGGATCGAAGCCCGATGGTCCAAACGGACGGCAACGTATTAAACGTCGCATGCTCAGCCAACCGCCTCGCCATGAACCATGAAGTTCCACAGCTTCTAGGGCATACGCCGAACATGACGGGAAGAAACGGCAAGGCGAAGGCCTACCTTCGCGCGCTCGCTGGTAAAAAATTATAAGCCTGGCAATACGTTGCGTGAGCCACGCAGGACGAGCACCCCGATGGCTGTGCAAATGTCCGCATTGGTTGCGATTCGAGCGATCGTCGTCAACGTTAGGCAGATCCGTCGCATGAAATGCAGTCGTCTGCGTAGCGGTCATGGTTGGTCTCTGGCGTGCTGAGCTGCGACGAGGAGAGCAGCGACACGAATCTCCAGCTCTACGAACGTTAGTTCGCCAAGTGGAGGGCGACCACCGAAAAGGAAAAGCCCGTTCGGAACATCAGCATTCGAAAGGATGACGCGCAATCGGCGTCGGAGTCGGTTGCGCGTCACAGCATTCCCCAAGGCGCGGCTAACCGCAAAGGCAACCTGTGGCGGCGCGATATTGGAGTCTGCAACAAAGGAGCACCACATGGGGGCACTCCGAACGCGGAGGCCGTCGCGCCGGAGGCGGACAAATGCGTCACGGTCACGAATGCGATCGATCAAGCTGATCGATCAGGCGGACAGACGAGCCCGGCCCTTGTCACGGCGGGACTTGAGAACCGCGCGGCCAGCACGAGTGCTCATGCGTGCACGAAATCCATGCTTACGGTTCCGGCGGCGGTTATTAGGTTGAAATGTGCGCTTCACGACAATCTCTTTCGGACGTTTCGAGCCAAGTTCCGCAAAGTGACTCCGACGAGACACCCAACGGGGTGACCATACCGGGTCGCGGACCGACCAGACAATGCTACGACCCGATAGGTGCGACTCCCAACACTCAGAATTAACCATCGCGCATCTTGCCGGTGGCTATTGATGTGCAGTGTTGCTTCGTCATCGATCCATTCACACCCCATTGACCAGTTGTATGGGCCCACCTTGAACTACACGTCAGGATCAAACGACATTGTTGTTATTTGTCCACAGGTTCTTCTAATGGGATAAAAGACCTGTTCAAAGCCTGTTTTTCTTTATTTTTTTCGCGCGGCATCTAAGCTGCTATGGTCTCTCGTCTGTCCCTAAACAACCGCCTTTCCACATCATGGGGATAAATGTGTGGACAGTTCACCACAACACCGGTCAGGAATATCTAATGAGTGATATCAGGTGAACGACGCCGACGACGTCTGGACGCAAGTCACGTTGTTCCTGCGTTCCCAGCTTGCGGAATCCGTCTGGTTCTCAACATTTCAGGACGTAGTGCCACTTGATGCAGGCCCTGAAACTTTGCGGTTGCTCGCTCCGAGTGCCTACGTCCGTGATCGAATTTTGACACGGTATCTGCCTCTCGTAACCGACGCACTCGACGAAGCTGGTCAAGGTCATCGCACCATCGACATTGAAGTTGCGCCTAGCGACGCCGTCGCTGAAGCGACAGAAAGTGTCCAATCGGATCTACCGGTGAGTACAGGGTTAGAGGACCACGCCGTACCTTTAAAATCGCAGCACCCAGGTTCTATCGATCCAACACATGTTTCCGGCTCATCTTCTAACGATGGCAGGCTCGACGAAGCTGGTCTTAATCCGCGCTATACCTTCGACGATTTCGTTAAGGGAGCCTCCAACCAATTCGCACTAGCTGCTGCCCTGCGCGTCGCAGAAACGCCTGGTAGATCATATAATCCGTTGTTCATTTACGGTTCTGCGGGTCTAGGAAAAACCCACTTACTGCACGCCATTGGCCACTACGTTCGCGACAACTACCGGCATCACGAGGTGCGCTATGTGTCGACTGAGACGTTCATGAATGAGTATGTCGAGGCCATCCGCCAAAACACCACGAATGCACTTCGTCGTCGGTACCGCGACATAGATGTGTTGTTGATTGATGACATCCAGTTCATCGCTGGTAAGGAAGGCCTCCAAGAGGAGTTCTTTCATACGTTCAACTCGCTTCACGGCGCAAACAAGCAAATCGTCATCAGTTCAGATCGCATGCCTGATGCGATCCCCACACTTGAAGAGCGGCTGCGAGGTCGCTTCAAGTGGGGTCTCCTGACCGACATTCAGTTACCTGACCTCGAGACGCGTACAGCAATTTTACGGAACAAGGCTGAACGAGACCGCGTCGAGGTGCCAAACGAAACGCTCGACTTCATCGCAACCAACATTGCGACGAATATTCGCGAGCTAGAAGGTGCTCTCATTCGAGTGACTGCCTATGCAAGCTTGAACGGCCAGCCGATCACGACGGAGCTAGCACAAACGCAGCTTGCTGATCTCATGGTTGACACGAAGCCGAAACACCGTACGGACGACGAACTCCTTACCGAAATTGCCGGCATCCTCAAATTCGACGTAGATGCTCTTAAAGGGAAAAGCCGACAACGTCCACTCGTAACCGCGAGACAAATTGCAATGTACGTCTTTCGCGAAACGACAGATCTCAGCTATCCCGCAATCGCACGGCTTTTCGGTGGCCGTGACCACACAACGGTGATTCACGCTAACGAAAAAATTCAGCGGCTCATGAGTGAACGTAAGCAAATCTACGACCAGGTCACCGATCTCCTACAACAGTTGAGAGCATGACCGGATTGGACGAAGATAAAGCCTTCGTGATCGCTCCACCGTCACTCAGGGCGCGAAGCCATCGATGCTGCGCGCGAATATCGGTGGACAACTTGCGATTGTCGGGGGACAGGCCATCCCGCAAGTTCTCCGGAAAATGGGGACAACCGCGTGTTGTCCACTAGACCACAACTGTGTAAGCCGCAGCCTGTGTATCACCAGTCCATCACCTGTGAACGCTTAAATGCCCTCTACGCTGCAATAACTAGCTGTTGTCCCCAATCCACAGCACCTACTACTTACATTATTCTTTGAAACATCCCTTCATGAGGAGAAGTGCCCACTGTGAAGTTTCGTTGTGAACGTGACGTCCTAGCTGACGCCCTGAGCTCGGCTGGTCGCGCAGCCACTAACCGCACTGGCACCCTTCCGGTCCTCGCAGGCATCCGGATGCAGGTAGCTGGCGACACGCTGACGGTTACCGGAACGGATCTTGAGTTGACCATTCAGCTGACAGTAGAAGTCGGAGGCGAACGTGACGGAGCTGCTGTCGTGCCGGCTCGCCTTGTCGGCGATATTGTCAAAGCGCTGCCCGCAGGAGCCGTTGAAATCGATCTCGTTGATTCGTCGTCGGCCGGTGATGGCGCGTCAGAGATGTCAATAAGTGCCGGTCGGTCACAATTCTCTGTGCGCCCACTCTCATTAGACGATTATCCGGCTCAGACGGAGCCGGCTACTGAAGCGGTGACTTTGTCTGCTGCTGCGATGTCTGATGCGCTCCGTCAGGTTGTTCGTGCTGCGTCAACTGATGATGCACGTGCTGTACTGACCGGTGTTCTACTCGCTGCTGAAGATGATGGGTTGCGGATGGTTGCAACCGACTCGTACCGACTGGCTGTTCGCGATCTCCCAGAGTCATCGATGCTGGGTTCTGGCCAAAAAGTGTTGATCCCAGGTCGTGCCTTATCTGAGCTGCAGCGTTTGATGGGTAGTGAAGAAAATCTCGTGGTGCGTCTCGGGGAACGCGAAGCAACCTTTGAGGCCGGGTCTACTCGTCTGAGTACACGTTTGATTGAGGGCGAGTTTCCCAATTATCGGAACTTGCTTCCCTCCAACTACCCAAATTTGTTGACTATTAGCAAGCCGTCGCTCATTGAAGCGATCAGGCGCGTGAAGATTCTTGCTCAGGATTCGACACCAGTGCGGATGATGCTCGGCGGAGAGACAGTCCAACTCACTGCGATTACTCAAGACGTCGGCAACGCGGTTGAAGAAATTGACGCCGCGTATGAGGGCAGTGAAATGACTGTGGCGTTCAACCCTGACTATTTGCTTGCTGGTATCGATGCGATTGACGCCGACGACGTCACCTTGTCAACCATGGATCCAATGAAGCCGGCAGTACTACGCGGCGCTGGCCAGGATGATTATTTGTATCTGTTGATGCCGGTCCGCGTCCCCTAACTGGTTAACCGGTATTTCTCGAGTCTGATCGGAGAGCATGATCGTGGCGTACTCTTTGCTGCGTGATTGTCGAACACCTAGAGCTAATCGACTTTCGCAATTACGTATCAGGATCTTTTGACCTGACGTCGGGAACGACCGCCATCATTGGGGGAAACGGCCACGGCAAAACCAATCTCGCCGAATCACTCGCTTATCTCGCGACATTGTCAAGCTTTCGTGGTGCGCCTAACGACGCGTTAGTTCGAGCAGGTGCGGAACAAGCAGTCATTCGTGCAACGATTCGACACGATGACGGTCAAACGACGCTAATTGAAACAGAACTTGTAGCTGCTGGGCGCAATCGTGTGCAAGTCAATAAGCAAAAGCTTGTAAGGGTGCGCGATTTACTGGGATCAGTGCGCGTCACAGTTTTTTCGCCTGATGACCTCACTTTGATTAAAGGCGGGCCAGGCGACCGACGTCGATACTTGGACGACACGCTTGTCGCACTCGCCACGAAATACGACGCTGTACGTCTCGAAGTTGATCGCATTCTAAAGCAGCGAAATTCGCTACTCAAGCAAGCTGCAGGTCACTTGACGAGTGAAACCGAAACGACTCTCGATGTGTGGGATCAAAAGTTTGCTGAAATCGCCGACCAATTCGGTTACGCACGGGCAACGCTTGTCGCACGCATCACTCCCATGGTGCAGGAGGCCTACGAGCACTTGGCTGGGGCCGAGACTCCAGTCGAGTTGACCTATGAACCGGATTGGCGGCAAATTGGCTTGGCAGCTGCTCTAGAGGCTGTCCGGAACGTAGACGTTCGACGTGGAGTCTCAACGGTAGGACCGCACCGAGATGAGTTGAACTTCAGAATTAATGGTTTACCCAGTCGGACACATGCTTCACAGGGCGAACAGCGGACCCTCGCGTTGGCCCTTCGGCTCGCAGCGCATCAACTAGTTACTGAACGAACAGGGACGGCTCCGGTTCTTGTACTTGACGATGTGCTGTCAGAACTCGACGAAGGACGGACTACGGCACTGCTTCAACACATCCCGCTCGGGCAAGTGATTATTACAACCGCTACTGAACTTCCACCTGCCGCTAAAGCTGATCGGATCTTACGCATTGAGGCTGGTCGTGTCTCAGGCGATACAGCGGGTTAACGGTTCTAAAAATCCTACGACTCGTACACCCGAGTATCCTTGTAGGTAATGGCCGAACCAGTACCAATCACTGAGGCCCTTGACGGGATCATGAAATCACTGCGGGGCACCGATCGGAAACAAATCGGCGGCGTTTTTGGTAGGTGGGCTGATGCTGTCGGAGAGAACGTTGCGGCTCACGTTCGGCCAGTTCGATTGGACCAAGCGATTTTGCTTGTCGAAGTAGATGACTCGGCCTGGGCAACACAGGTGAAGTTCTTGTCAGGAACCATTATTGCGCGTCTCGCCGAAGTCGCGAACGTAGAGATCGACCACATTGACGTCCGGGTAACTCGAACGCACTGAATGATATTTTGATGGTCAATTCACCGCTGTAACACCGATTATTTGCCTAGAAGCCTGGTACTTCGCCGTGAGCTCAACGAACCCGAAAATCAGGGTCAAAGTTATGGGAACGTGTGTTCTGAAAGCACTACGAATTGCTCTAACTGATCCCCAACTCTCAAACACCCCTCCGGTACACTGAAAGCCGTTTACAAACGGGGTTTGCGGCTGATCTGATGTATCAGGTCTGACGGCATAATCGCCTAAAAATCACGGCGCAGTGCGCCATGTCCACAACGACGACAACATCGAGGTAAGAGTGTCCAACGGCACCGCTGAATCACCCGCTGAACAGGTTCCCGAAAAACTTGCGAAAGCACCCGGCACGAAAAAGTCTCCAGGGAAGCCTGGTGACTACAACGCTGCACAAATTCAAGTGCTGGAAGGCCTCGACCCAGTTCGTAAGCGGCCGGGCATGTACATCGGCTCAACAGGTCTCCAAGGCCTCCATCATCTAATCTGGGAAGTCGTTGACAACTCAGTCGACGAAGCCATGGCTGGCCACTGTGACAAAATCACCATCACTTTGCTCGCTGATGGTGGCTGTCGTGTTGATGACGACGGGCGCGGCGTTCCCGTGGATCCATATCCGTCTGGCGAACACAAGGGTAAGAGTGCAGCTGAGGTGGTTCTCACCGTCTTGCATGCCGGCGGCAAGTTCGGTGGTGAGGGTTATAAAGTTTCCGGCGGCCTACACGGCGTAGGTGTTTCAGTCGTCAATGCGCTCTCTACCAAACTCGTGATGCAGATTGACCGAGCCGGCAAACGACATGAGCAAACATACCTTGACGGCGGAAAGCCTCAGGGCAAGATGGCAGTGGTCGGCGATACGCCGAAACGGGGTCGCAAAACTGGCACGTCAGTCACTTTTTATCCAGACCCCACCATTTTCCAGGCTGAAGGCGTCGAGTTTGTTGCGCGCACTGTGCTCGAGCGTTTACAAACCATGGCCTTTTTAAATAAAGGCCTCACCATCGAGTTCAAAGATGAACGCGCTGAGCGTGAGCAAGAAGTCCTCTACCAATACAAAGGCGGCCTCGTCGACTTTGTTAAACACCTCAACGCATCGAAGGAACCCCTTTTCTCTAAGGTCTGCCAATTCGAAGATGAAGATGAAGCAGAGGGAATGACCCTCGACATCGCAATGCAGTGGAACACCGGGTACCACGAAGGCGTCCATGGCTACGCGAACAACATTTCCACCACCGAAGGTGGCATGCACGTCGAGGGTTTCAAGACAGCTCTTACTTCTGCGGTCAACAAGTACGGCAAAGAGAAAAACCTCATCAAAGAAAAAGATC
>Ga0213869_10002755_pt1 | contig 12000 bp, 11 predicted proteins | sample PICome_10_FD_160083 | JGI IMG/M metagenome (GOLD analysis project Ga0213869, IMG submission 160083) | Coastal seawater microbial communities near Pivers Island, North Carolina, United States - PICO132 | ecosystem: Environmental > Aquatic > Marine > Coastal | place: USA: North Carolina...
ATGGAGTTTCTTTGCTAAAAAGCGCTCCAGAAGAAGCGACCAGCCACGGCTTAGGCGATCTCGAAAAGCTTGCAAGATCTGTCAACGATGCACTTTCTACGGTGCTGTTCAATGATGATCGCCAGGTGGCTGAGATGCACTTAGCCAAGGCTTACGACTCAGAGGATCTTGTGATTATTTCTGTCGAGCCCCTTGTCTAGTGTCCCCTTCTGGTCTACCGTCTAACCAAACCCACTCATCTTTGCCCTATGACTGAAAACAACTCAAGGCTCCCTGACCTTTCTGGCATCATTCAAAAAAGTGATGTCTTTAAAAAAGGCTCCGGTTCATACTCTGCTGATTATGTCTCTTGGGCCAGGATCGCGCATTATCTCCACGTCAACGCCAACGGCTGGGAATTTAATCTCCGCATGACCCCAGACAACACCGGCACGGTCTGGACAGCTCCAGACAACACCGGCTACGTCATCGGGTATTTTTCTGGCCCTAATGGAGAGTCAACTGCTGACTTTCCGTTCCCTTGCATGGATAACCGTAACAATCCAATCCCGGTCGAAAAAGTTTCCTGTCGTGTCTTGACTGACACCCACCGCCGTGCGCTATGCGCCTGCTCAGCATTCACGTTTGGTCTCGGCTTTGAGCTTTGGGCCAAGGCTGAGGTTGCAGACGCACAAGAGACAGAACAGCCTGCACCAGCCGCCAAGCCAGCAGCAAAAAGGAAATCAACCCCAGCGCCACAACCTGCAGCCGCAGCCCCTGCCGCAGACCAGCCCCTTAGCCACGACGATCGGGCGCTCTTGCTCGCCTGTATGCAGGAGCTTGACAAGCCAGCGCTAAACATCGTCCTGGCTGCATTCCGCAACAAATTTGGCCTCGCTCCTGACGCCAAAGTCGCAAACGCTATCACCACTGAACAACATGCTGTCTTCCTCCGCGAACAACTCGCTCAGCACTAATCAGCACCTAGCTCAAGCCCTGCACCACCTGCGTCAAATCAATTCTCATGACAACGACTCAAACGCTCTCCTCGCACGGGCAGCAATCCAAATCCTTACCGAAGTTCCAGTTTTTCGGAGTGTGGAATCCTGAAGAAGGCTGGCTCATTGACAGCTCAATCCCGGTTGCAGATGGCAGCATCTTATGGACTAAAAACATCTCGCAGGCTCAGGTTTTCAGAACCGAAGCCAAAGCCCTTTTGGCCACAAAACACCTTCGAGATTTTTCACAGATCATTACTGCCGTAAGACCGCTTGATCATGCCGTCAGATAAGCTAAAGCAGCGGGAACTAGACAGTTTACGCAAAAACCGCCTTTTCCATGTTCGCTTAACAAAAGAGCTTGCTATAAAACTTCAGCATTACATGCAAGACCACAGCATGAATGCAAACCAAGCTCTCACCGGAATCATCTCTAAATTCTTTCGTAATTATTGACCATGCTTGTTCTCACTATCTCTGGCAACCTTGGCCGCGATCCTGAACTTAAAACAACTGATCAGTCTCAAGTTGCTTCATTCTCTGTTGGTGTCCGCACCGGCAAAGACGAAACCACATGGGTTAATTGTTCTGTCTGGGGCAAACGCGCAGACACTGTAATGACTTACTTTAAAAGAGGCAGCAAAGTGACCCTTACGGGGTCCGGCAAACTTCGTACTTACGAAAAGAAGGATGGATCAACTGGCAGCAGCCTTGAAATGAACGTCACTGATTTCACTCTCCCCGCCCGAGATGAAGGATCAATCTCTTCCGCTCCAGACTTTGCGGATGACGTTCCATTCTGATTGACTAATAGGGCCTCGGCCCTTTTTTTTTGCCATGACTGACGAATCCCGCTACCTCAATGAACTGTCTAGGTTCCCGCTGCTAACCGCAAGCCAAGAAATCCAGCTAGGCAGGCAGGTGAAAAAATATGTCGAACTTAAGGGCTTGCCTAAAGATCAACTGGATGACATCCAGAAACGACAGATTAAGACTGGCCTTAGGGCTAAGGAAAAACTAATCAAAAGCAATATGAAGCTAGTGGCAAGTGTTGCAAGGAAAATGTTAGCCAAGGCAAACCCCAGGACCCTGACTTTTTCTGATTTGCTGCAAGAAGGAGCGATTGGGTTGAGTAGAGCCGCAGAACTGTTTGATCCTGAAAGAGGCTATAAATTCAGCACATACTCATATTGGTGGATTCGGCAATCTATCAGCCGTGCAATATATGGAACTGACAGGATGATTCGCGTGCCTGACTCAATGCTGAATCGATTCATAAAAGCACAAAGGATCTTGAAAGATTTTTACTTTGAGCATGGGCATTCACCTTCTACTGAGCAAATCACCGAGCTGACAGGATTACAGCCGGGTGATTTTCAGTTAATGGCGCAGTCATATCATCATAAATCGTCTGATGATCCGATTTTTGGGAACGATCAAGGGGTATCAATTATTGAAGCATTTTCTAGCGATAATCCTAGAGCTGGAGATTGCTTCGAGACAGACCTAGAAGTAAACGAGCAAATCGAAAAAATACGCGTTGCAATGCTAAGGCTTGACGATGAAAGTCAGCAAATAATACGCGATTACTTCGGCCTGGATAATGGCGAAGAAAGGAATCTTTCCCGGCTTGCGAAAGAGAAAGGAACTTGCCGGGAGAGCGTTAGATTGAAAAAAGACAAGGCGTTGATAAAACTTAAAAGCTATATTAATTTCAACTGTTGAAATCTTCTAGTTTTATTTCTAGATTTAAAATGTGTTCAACAGCTTGAAGCATCACTTGCTCTTTTGCCGCCAATGTTCTGATCAGTTGGCTGCAAAGCATCCTGACTTCTGCCTCAGTGCCTTGGGTCAAAACAGATCGTGCATGACGTTCAACGTCTATCTGTTTCTCTAGGCTTATTGATGGCACTAGCCAATGCGCAAACGCCATATTTCTGAATGTATTTCACCCATGGTAAGAAGCACACCGCCAACAATGCAACAGGTTGAGACCCCCATTGGCACGATTTGGCGCGTAACGTTTGCGGGGATCACCCGTGAGCACCGGCAAAGATGGCAAGCTGAAATCTACTATCAGCAGGCAATGGATGCTTACAACGGGATGTTCACGTGATCCAGCGTTCGATCCTGGCCTCACGATCCGCCGACCAAAACGGCTGACGCCTGCACCACTCACGCCACGGCTGAGCCCCCTTCTTACCGTTGCATCGCGAACAGCAGGCTACAAGGTTCCCGGGAATTGTCTGGCCTCCTGCTGCCTTGGGTTTCACATGATCTAACGTCGTGTTCCCCGTGGTGAGCTCACCGCCGCAATATGCACACCTGTGATCAAACGCTCCGAGGATGCTGCGCCTAAACCGGGCCTGAGCTGATTTTTTGGGGACCAGCTCGGAGCCATCGATAAACACTCAGTAATCCCAGCGTACTCTTGGACCGCCTTCTCTTCGCCCCAAATGTATGAAACCCCTTGATGCTGCACGGCCAACGCTATGAGGCCAATTCTCCTCGCAGTACGCTTGAACCGCCCAGATGTCAGCATCCTGCACGCAGAAATCAACGGCTCCAACGCCTTTTTGATCGTATAGATGCTCGCTGCGGAATGCACCGCCAACCTCGCGATTAATCGCCGGGGGCCTGTGGCCAGACGTGATGATGATCGGCTTGTTCCCAAACTTGACGCGGACACGCTCTAGGAACGCCGCCAGCTCTGCGGCCATATCAACCTGATATTGGTGCTCAAAACGCCTGGCCTCTTGACCCAGCGCAAATTCACCCAGCGTGATGTGTGGGGTCAGCCGGGTGCTGAACGGTGACTCAGGCCGGATCTTTGCAGGTTCTGGCGCTGCAGCTTGCTCACCGGCCCATAGCTGGCCCTCGGCTTGCCTTCTGCGCCTAAGGCCAGCTTCAAAGCTACTGCCAGGATTGCAGTAGAGCAGCAACGCCTCCGGCACGCTTTTATAAGTCCGCTCGCGCAAGCACCGGCTAATCGTTTCAAATCCTTGCTGGCCGTAGAAATAGCTTCCCACGTTGTATGCAAACGAGATCAGTGCCGATTGCTGATGCTCCGTCATTGCTGGCCAGTAGGGAACCGAGCCGGCCAACTTCACGGCAATATCATCAATCGTTTTTTGCAAAAGCACATCCCCATCCTCCTGACTGATCCGATCACCAGGAACGACAGGTGAGCCATCAGCCTTTGTCGTATTGCCCCAACCCAGCGACCACACCCCAGCCGGGCAGAGGTACGCATCATGGTGGAACCCTTCAAATCGTTTTATGAGTTCAATCCCAGCCCGATAGCCGCGCTGTTTACCTGATTGGCTCCATGTCGCAAACCATCCACGGTCACGACGCATCGCGATTTCATAGCCATTTTTGCTCAGATCCGCCTCTAGCTCTTGAATTGCTGCAGCCTGATGCGGTAGCCCTTTGTAATACCTGAAAAGCTGCTCAAGGCTGATCGCTTTGCTGTTGGTCATTCCAGGGTGATTCGATGTGTAGATCGTCGTTTTGGATTGGTGGCGGTATTGCCGGCGGCTGAGATTTGTGCCACAGCTCAACCTCAGCGTCAATCCGTGGCTTTAGAGTTGCCTCGAATTTTCGGCGCTGAATCTCGCGTCTTACGCCTTCAAGCGGTGATCGCGTCGAGAACCTAAGCAGCCACCGCCCATCGGCGGGGATCAGCTCTTTTTTGCCTTTAGCGCATCCAAGACCTGAAAAATAAGCTGCAAAACAGAATTTGATTTCAGCGCTGGTGATAACGCGATGACTTCAGATGCAGCCGCAACAACGATCCATGTGATCGGTGACGTCAGGATTTCTTCCATGATGTTCCGTGATTAAGCTGTGCCCTAATCCTAATGCTCACGCGATTCGAGGGCTGTAATCCTGTTTCCCTGTTCGTTCAAGAGCTTGTAGATGCCAGCACGATCAGCCTTCATATCTTGATGCAGTGAATCCAACCGCTCACCAATCGATTCCACTGCAACCGTTAGCCTGATCGCCTCATCTCGATTGTTGCGGTTGCGGCTGCTCAACCCTGATACGGTAACGCCTGCGATTCCGATTATTGCGCCGACGGCTGCGGCAACGATTTCAATCAAGGCCCTGCAACCGCTTCAAGGCCATTTTAGTGGGTCCGGCCTGCCGTCCACAATGGCGCACGCCCTGCGGTAAAAAAACGAATCGGTCTTCTTGGCCTTTTCAAGCGCAGCTTTAATCGTGACCCAATTTGAGTAGGTGCGACGGTCCATCTGTTATGTGGCGATTATTCCCAACACTCGCAATGCTGCCAGCGCTGATTCAAGCTTTGCCTCGATCTCTCCGCAATACTCCAACAGCTCCGCATTTGTTGGCGCTGCAGCGTCTGCGATTGTCACTGATCCGTCTGGTGTCGGTAGCGTGCCGCTAGTCGCCGCAACTGTTAGGTCTGGAATCGCCCCAGGTTGGCCAGCAGGTGCCGTGCCAAACAGGCCCAGGGATGCACCGGTGATTTGCAGCTGAGTTGAGAGCGTGCCCGCTGTTTGCGTTTTCAGTTGCAGAGAACCAACCTCTGCACCATCAGTCGGGTCTGAAACGCTCCCCTCAATCGCTGCATAGTCAACGTCAGCAGGGCTCGCGTTATCGTTTTTTGCCCTGTAGAACAACGTGCTGATTTTGTCATTTGCAACGCTTGCGGCTCCATTCCTGGTGTGGTAAAGCGTCACATCAGCGCCGGATGCTGCATCAACTGCATTGCACTCAACCTGCAACGCCGTTGAAGTGATTCCCGTCGTTAGGTGAAGCGGATACTCAGGATCTAATTCATGGATGCCAACATTGAAGCCATCGATCCGCACGCGGCTCGCGACAGTACCCGCTGATGATGTCATCAGGTCTAAAACGCCGTCTTCTGCTGTATCGGTTGTTGCCTTGATCTCTGCTCTTACGCTTGCATATTCAGCTGTATTGCCACCTGAATCCTTGCCTCTAAATTCAATGTTGCCGATGTTGTCGTCTGCCGCTGGTGATGCTGAATTGCGATAAAGCACAACGTCAGGGGCTGTATCGCCGCCCGTATCGTTGTTCTCAATGATCACCTGATCAGTTGTGTCGCTGCCAAAAACATGAAGCTGAGCCGCTGGTGTTCCTGCACCTAGTTGAAATCCAGCGCTTGTAATCGCAGCAACAAAACTCGAATTTATCGACAGGCCAATTTCGTTTTGAGCGACTCTATACAGCCCAGTGACACCATTATCACTTAGCCAACCCAAGGCAGGTGCACTTGCACTGCCGTTAGGAAGACTGCGAAACGCTTGGCCGAAAGTAAGCGTTTTGTTTTTGTTGACATTTGCCGCCTCTGATATATCAACAACCGGGATCAGATCTCCCGTTGCAGGGGTTGTCAGTGACGTTAATTCTGTGATTTTACGGTCAGCCATTGATCAAGCCTCCAAAGCGTCAACGCGAGACTTTAGTGTCTCGATCTGACTGATTGCATCTTGCAATGCTGCGGTGAGCAATGGAACCAACTTTGACTGATCAATGCCTTGATAGACAGGCTCACCTTTTTCGTTGATCTCGTCCTTAGTGCCGGTTACAGACTCAGGAACAACCTCTTGAGCTTCATGGGCAATAAAGCCATCGACAACAATTGACGGCTCTTGAATGAAATTAAATCGTTTAGGCTTTAATTGTTTAACTCTATCGATGGCATCATCAATCCCAACGATATTTTCTTTTAGCCGATAGTCAGAGCTTGTGTTGTAAGCGACGGAAGTCGTCGTTACTGCAATATCTCCTTTAAATACCCCTTGATAGCGGACAGAAAAAACGGTGCCTGTGGTGTTTTTGTTTGCCTTAATTGGGGTGGTTGTATCGTTGCTCACGTAAAGACTTGCGCCATCTGTAGTTTTTTCAAATGATGCGCCCGTCGATGTGTTGCTGAGGCCCGGAGTGATTACGCTTGTGCCGCAAAACAAAACATCACCATCGCCACCCAGCGTTAAGACTTCATTGACTGCGGAATTGTTGTTTGTAAAAAATACAAGCCTGCCTTTTTGGTCGTCGCTAGACCCGCCGTTTACCCCTTGATGAAAGGCCCCAATTTCGGCCATCGTAGAAATTTCGCCGCCAGACTGTGTTCCCTCAAAGATAAGTTTGCTTTCTCGACCGCCGTCATTATCCTCTTGAGTGATGTTTCTTATAGTGATATAAGGCTCATCGCCAACAATCTCTACCAACGTTCCGGGGTTGCTGAGGCCCACCCCGATCCTGTCCGTGCTTGCGTCCGTACATAAAAGAACTGAATTGTTTTGGCTTTCAATCCTTACATCAAGGTTGTTGCCCCCTTCATTGATGACAACATTGCTTGAGCTTGCCGTGATTACGTCTTCACCAGCAGCGACGAAATTCAGCTGATTAGCTCCTCCCCTTGCTAGCCCCGTGTCGGTATCTGCCGCAAACGCCAGCGCCGGAGCTGCTGAGCTGCCGTCTTTCAGCAGCCTCCCCCCGTCAAGCGTTCCCAGCGTGATCCATGCTGAGTTTGCTGTGTTGCGCTGTTTCAGCAGGCTGTTTGCCGTGTCAACCCACCACATGAAAGCAAATGTGGGACTGGGCTCGGTTGCGCTGCTGTTGTTGCTGACGATTGCCTGCAGGGTTGCATTCAAATCAGCTCTAAATGCCGCGCCTGAAGCGTTGGCTAAAACGTAATCTGAAGTTGCCATTTAAGTCTCTGCGGTTCCGAACCCGGTTGCTTGGTACTGAAAATTACGGTCAATCGCTGCATTGCTGGAGTCCTTGAACGTAATCGTGAACTGGCTAGCGCTGGGGGATGTAATTTCATAATAATCCCCCGCCGCCAGGTTTGATGCCGTGATGCCAATGCCAGGCACCTGATAGAACGCTTTCGCAAACGTCACCACCTTGGCCCCTGCCCCGCTTGCAATTGTTGCGCTGCTTTCTGTCCGTGATTCAAGCTGCACGGTAAAGCCAAGCTCATCAACAATTGGAGTTTGATCGCTGGCAAATGTTTGCAGATTCGCCCTGAATTGGAACTGTCTGCCGGTGTAGCGGCCTGATTCCATTGGAGTCCATGCGCCAAAATCTATATCTGATTCTGTCTCGATCTTGTTTGTCAAAAATTCGAGCAACAAGAAATCACCGTCCTCTAAAAGGAAAAATTGATCAACAGTGACTTGATTGCTTGTCCTGAAGAACAGATCAGCGCTAGTGTCGTCCGCCAAGTCGCCGTCTACATCTGACCACCTGTCGATAAACTCTGTTCTGTCATCGATCAACGCATCAGGATAGATGCCTCTTGTGGTCAGCTTTCTTTCAAAAAGCACGCTGAAAACGCCGCCAAGATCAAGCACGTTCTCAAAGTAATATTCACCGGTGGGCAAGCGATCACCGAAAATAACAATTAGTGAAAGGTCATCAACGGATGACAGCTCGTCAAAATCAACAACATCATCGACAGTTGAAACCGTACTGAGGGTTGAAGCGCCACCTAAAACCAAGCCGTCAAGATCGCTGTCATAAAAAACACCGTCTTTAATTCCTCTGAATGGGGGGGAGTCCTGATCTTCTCTTCTCGTCTGAATGTCAAGCCTTGGGATAGGCGCCGGTAGGCTGATGACTGCTGATTTTGCGTTTGCGCTGCGCTGGCCAAATTCGCTCTCAAACTTGACCAGATACTCTCCTTCAATCAGCGGCAAACTTGCGTAATTCGTCCTAGCTTCAACCTTCCTTAGGAGCGTGCTGTTTGGCCAAGTCGCCGTTCCATCGGTCTGGGATGCTTGCCTGATCAGCGCAAGAAACTTATCTGTATTCAGCGCGGTTTGAGGTATTGCCCACCTCAGTACAACTTGATCACTGCCAGACGCTTGAATCGTAACGTCTTCAGGATCTGGCGGCAAAACAGTGACACCAGCCTGGCCGGGCTCGATTTCAACGACTGGCACCGTAAACAGCCCAGTCACATAGGGCGAGCGTTTCCGCAGTGGAGCAACGCCAACGCCTCTCACCCTCACCGTGAGCTGAGTGCCGACACTCAACCCATTGATTTCTAAAAATACGTTGGACGTTGAAACAGCTGTGTAATTCCCATCGCCGAGCTTGTATTCCAGCTCAAAATCAACAGTCTGGCCAGTTGAACCGCGAGACCATGAAACAACGACTTGATTAGTTGTTTCGCTATTGATCTGAATTTGACGGGCTGAAATATTTAAGTTTGTAGGCTTTGCTGGTGTTTCATTTAATAGTGTTATTGGCTCAAATTCCAGTTTCCCGCCACTGTCAGCGGCTGAATAAATGCTGTCATTGCTTTCAACGCCTGTGATTCCAAATTGGCCATCACCGTTGTCAGACACTGAAAGGCATCTGAATTTCTGCTCTTTAATGTTGCTTGCGCTGATCGACCATATTGACTGCAACAATGGCGCAGCACTAAAAGCCTGCACATTCACCACTGAACCCGCTACAGAGAGGATTGGCCGCGTCTCAATCGATCCGTCTGGAAGTGTGCATGTCAGCTGATCATTGCCGCCACCTGTCAATGATGCAGTTTGGTCGAGCGTGATTGCAGACGTTGTTGCTGCGCTCACTCGTCCGGCAAGACGCACGCCCTGCCGCATTTCGTCGGCTACGGCGAAGATCTGCCCAGGGAAAACGACTGCGCCCTGCAGCCCTGTGGTAAAGGTCACGACCTCGCCGTCAATCTCCTCAGACAAAAGCGCCCACCGCCCCAGCCGTTGCGCTTGAAACTTTGAGGTAACGCCAAAACCCACCAACTCCCTCACCTGATAGCCGTATTTGCTTATCAGCTCCGCATCTTCAACTACAACAACATTTGACTTGAAGAAGTTTGCGGGGTCGTTATATCTGACCCTTATTGATGTGCTCCTGGTTTTTAGTGATGTTCCTGAATAAGAGAACGCCCCGTTGATAACGTTGCTATTTGTATAAAGATGCACAGCCGAAAGGCTGCTGCCGTCTAGGTTCCCGTGGTCAGCTGTCGCTTGAATCGTGTTTGCCTGCCAATACAACATCCCTCTGAACACACTGGCTAGATCCTGCAAAACGTTGAACGCTTCAGCCCTACTGGCTATCACGGTGTTGCAGGCAAAACGCGGCTCTTGTGTGCCGTCTGGGTTTGTAACCAACTGATTTGAATATTGGCTCAGCGGATATAGATCGACCCAGCTCAGGTTTGACGCATCTACAAAATCGCCGGCCCCATATCTGCTGTTCGTGGCCATGTCGTACCAGCAGCACACCGGGCAGGTCGTCCAAGCTCTCTTGAGGCTGCCATCAAATGCTCCATCAAACCCCAGGCTTCCGTCAGCACGAACAAATGAATTTGATGGAACTTCAACGATCCGGCCTCTGATCTTGTAAGCCCTCGTCGGCAAGCTTTTGAACTGCTGCGTAGAGATCGAAAGACCAGCCACCGCGCAAAATGGATATGCTGTTCTAAGAGATTGAAGCTCGATCAAGCTGGTCCAAAATATCCGATTGCCCCTGCCGTTTGCAATTGGGATGTCTTGATCAATATCAGTAAAGTTTTGAAATTTAACCTCAAAGTGATTTTCGCCGAGGTTCACTTTTCTCACTCGGATATTCCACGGGCCTTGACCGCTCAGGTTGATTCGTGGGGACTTAAGTTGATATTCACTCACCGCAATGCCTGTAATCGTCCTGTCATAAACAGTATTGAACGCTTCGCCTTGAGCCTGAACGTCGATTGCAATTTGGATGCTGCCGTTAAAAAGCTGACCTTTCGCTAGCCCTTCCTGGGCTGTTGAAAACATCCGAGGGATGCTGAGCAACAGCTCAAACGACTCAACGTCTGTATCTGTGATTTGCCTTGTGACCTGACCGGCTCCATAATCCCTGGCTATGACTTTGTTTTCATCGCTTAGCGTCTCACTGTAGTTTTGACCAATCTCAACGTTTACATCATTAACCGTTGAAGTGCCGTCCTTTCCCTGCTCTAGCTGGCTTTGCGTTTTGCCGCCTGGCTTGAAATCGTAGGAGACATCCTCAGATGCAAAATTCCGGTCTGTTCCTGTCCTGATCGCAGTCTCTTCTAAGAAGATCCCTTCATCGCATCCGACCAGGCCAGCGATAGGCCCTTCACAAAGAAGATCGACAACGCGAATAACTGAAGTGGAGTTTAATGCCATTACGCTTTATTTTGGCTGTCGTCTTTAAATCGATTGTATTCGTTCATTGCAACCTTTAAATTACAAGATTCATTCGCCCTGAAATCAATTATTTTCACTCTAGTGTCGACTCCCCTGTTATCTTCGATTGGCGCGTATTTAATGTAATTCATCCATCTATACCTTTGCCCAGGCAAAAGCAAACCCTGAACAGTACCCCTAAGAGTTGCGGTCACAGGGTCAGGGCCTGAAACTTTAGTCGTAACTTCAATTTCATAAGTGATAAAGCCATCTACGAAGCTTGAGCCTTCTCCACTGACACGGTCAAACAATCCGTCCTGAAGTTCAAAAAACACTTGATAATTATCAGCCCTGTCATCGTCTTCCCCATCAACTTCGTCTAGTTTTGTCACGTTACCTTGCTGCAGCGTCAAAAACCTTTGGGATGAATTGCCATCTGAAAATTTCACTTGATCATATTCCCATCTTCTGCATCTAATGCCAGACGCTTCAGTTTTGCTAAATCCAATCTTTTCGCCACCGAACAGAATGGTTTCAGGCCCTGGCGTCTTGATCACATTCCGTAATGGATCAGACTCATCTGTAACATCTACATTTGCTGAGAGCAGCTGAGACCCAATCAGCACCTCACCGTAGGCCACTGGGATCGTCGCGCCAACCCCAACGGTGTTAGCTGCTCCGGTGTAAGCGTACGACTGGCGGCCATCTGTGCCCCGGGTGACGGATTGCGGGCCATCTGTTGACAGGCTGTCACCGCTGCCTAATCGATTAGAGCCCAGGTTGCCAATTGTTGGCTGAGGTGACAGCAGCTGAGAGACACCGCCGAGGATCAAACTGGCGCCGATTGCGCCAAT
>Ga0213869_10002758_pt1 | contig 11993 bp, 10 predicted proteins | sample PICome_10_FD_160083 | JGI IMG/M metagenome (GOLD analysis project Ga0213869, IMG submission 160083) | Coastal seawater microbial communities near Pivers Island, North Carolina, United States - PICO132 | ecosystem: Environmental > Aquatic > Marine > Coastal | place: USA: North Carolina...
CAATCACCAGGTGCGTCTATGAGTTTGGAAGAAAAAATTCAAATTGCAAGAGTATTTGATGAATTGGGTGTTGATATTATTGAAGCTGGTTTTCCAATTGCATCTCCTGGAGATTTTGAAGCGGTTTCAGAAGTAAGTAAAATTTTAAAAAATTCAATTCCAGCAGGTCTATCTAGACATTCTGTAAAAGATATTGATAGAGCTTATGAAGCATTGAAACATGCCCCAAGATTTAGAATTCATACTTTTATTTCAACAAGTCCTTTACACATGAAACACAAACTTAATATGTCACCGGAGGATGTATATGAGTCGATTGGAAAACATGTTGCTTATGCAAGAAAATTTACTGATGATGTAGAGTGGTCTTGTGAAGATGGAACAAGAACAGACATGGATTATATGTGTAAGACAGTTGAGCTTGCTATTAAAAGTGGAGCTACGACAATAAACATTCCAGATACTGTTGGGTATACAATCCCATCAGAATTTACAAAGATTATAGAAACTTTATTTAATAAAGTTCCAAATATTGATAAAGCAATTTTATCAACTCATTGTCACAACGATTTAGGTTTAGCAGTTGCAAACTCATTAGCTGGTATTCAAGCAGGAGCAAGACAAATTGAATGTACAATAAATGGTTTAGGTGAAAGAGCTGGTAATGCAGCATTAGAAGAAGTAGTCATGGCAATTAAGACACGACCTGATTTAATGCCTTATGATACAGGAATTAACACAACATTATTAAGCAAAGCATCAAAAATTGTATCAAATGCTACTGGTTTCCCAGTTCAATATAATAAAGCAATTGTAGGTAAAAACGCTTTTGCACATGAGGCGGGAATTCATCAAGATGGGATGTTAAAAAATAGACAAACTTATGAAATTATGACACCAGAAAGTGTTGGAGTAAAACAAACTTCTTTAGTTATGGGTAAACATTCTGGAAGACACGCTTTTAAAGATAAGATGAATAGTTTAGGTTATCCTAATCTTACTGATGATGTTGTAAGTAATGCATTTGCAAAATTTAAAGTTTTAGCTGATAAGAAAAAGCATGTTTATGATGAAGATATTATCGCGTTAGTAGATGATAGTTTAATTGTTGATAATAAAGTAAATGCAATTAGCTTAAAATCATTAAAAGTATTTGCAGGAACTGGTGAACCACAAAAAGCAGATATGACATTAGATGTTTATGGAGACATAAAACAAGCTTCTGAAACAGGAGATGGACCGGTTGATGCAATATTTAAATGTATTAAAACTTTATATCCACACGACGTAAATTTACAACTTTATCAAGTTCATGCAGTAACAGAGGGAACAGATGCACAAGCAACTGTCAGTGTAAAAATTGAAGAAAAAGGAAAAACAACAGTTGGCCAAGCAGCCGATACTGATACATTAGTTGCGTCAGCAAATGCTTATATTAATGCATTAAATAAAATGATTATTAAACGAGATAAAACAGCTCCAATGGAGCAAGAAAATCAAAAGGTGAGAGGTATATAAAATGGGACTATTCGACAGAGTTAAAAAAATTTGGAGCCAAGATATGGCAATCGATCTTGGAACAGCAAACACACTAGTTGTTTTAAAAGGGCAAGGTGTTGTTTTAAATGAACCTTCTGTTGTTGCAATAGTTGATCAAGGTGGAAAGAAAAATGTTTTAGCAGTTGGTGATGAGGCAAAAACAATGCTTGGAAGAACACCTGGAAACATAAGTGCAATTAGACCATTAAGAGATGGTGTAATAGCAGATTTTATTGTGACTGAAGAAATGATTAAACATTTTATAAAAAAAGTTCACAAAGGAAGTACGTTTGCAAATCCTAGAATTTTAATTTGTGTACCAACAGGATCAACCCCTGTTGAGAGAAAAGCAATTCAAGATAGTGCTCTCGCTGCAGGTGCTAGAAGAGTTCAATTAATCGAGGAACCAATTGCTGCAGCAATAGGAGCCGGACTTCCAATTTCTGAAGCAACTGGCTCTATGATTGTAGATATTGGTGGTGGAACTAGTGAAATTGCTGTGATGTCATTAGGTGGATTGGTTTATTCAAAATCTCTTAGAATTGCAGGTGATGCAATGGATACAGCAATCGTTAATTATATGAGAAAAGAATATAACCTATTAATTGGAGATGGCACAGCTGAAAAGATTAAAAAAGAAATGGGTACTGCAATAGCGACAGGAACAAATACTTATCCAGTCAAAGGTAGAGATCTTAGATCTGGTACTCCAAAAGAAGTAAATATTACAGAGGAAGATACTGCAGAAGCATTAAATGATATTATGAAGGAAATGATTAATGCTATTAAACAAGCTTTAGAAAATACTCCTCCAGAATTATCTGCAGATTTAGTTGATATGGGACTTACATTAACTGGTGGTGGAGCTTTATTAAAAAATATTGATAAAAGATTTTCAAAAGAAACAGGATTACCAGTACATGTGGCGGATGATCCATTATCTTGTGTTGCCGTAGGGACAGGTAAAGCTTTGGATCAAGAGGAAACTTTTTCTACTATGTTATCTGAATATTAAGAGATGGTAAAAGGCAGAGATGATTTTGTAATTGCCTTAAGATCAGCATTTTTTAAAAAGAAAGAAAAACAAAAGTTTTCACTAATAAGCTTAATTATATTATCTATAATTGTAATAATTTTTAGTAATTTTAATTTTAAACCAATTCAAATTATTAAATTAGGAATTAATGAAGTCATTTATAGATCATCTTATATTTCGTCAGTTCCAGAAAATAAAATAAAAGAGATAATATCAAAAATTAAATCACACATAGATTTACATGAAAGTCATGAAAAAGAATTAATCGAAATTGAAAACATAGATCAGATTTTGGCATTAAATAATTTTTTAACTGCAGAAAACAAAAAGCTTAGAGAGTTAATTGATGAAAGCATAAATTCAGAAGAAATATTTGCAAGGGTTTTAATTGATAGAGAAAGTCCATTTCTTAAATCTATTGTTTTAAACAGAGGATCAAAAGATAATGTCAAAATTGGAATGGCAATAATGGATAGAAACTATTTAGTTGGACAAGTCATAGAAGTAAATTACTCAAATTCTAGGGCTCTTCTTTTGTCAGATTTAAACAGCAAAATACCAGTAATTGTTCAGCCTCCATATTTGCAAGCCGTTGCGTCTGGGACTGGTAAAGATTACGGAGTTATAGAATACACCAAAGATGAGTATGAAGAAAATCAAATTGAAAACAAGGTAATTGTATATACTTCTGGTTTAGGTGGTTTATTTAAACCAGGCATTCCAGTCGGTAAAATAATTAATAACTCAGGGCAAATAGAATTTTTTTCAGATTTTGGACAATTAAGTTTCGTTAAGATTATAGAATTTAAGATAGGTGAGGATAAATAATGGCTTCATTGAACAAAAGCACATTTTTAAATTCATTCTTTTCTTATTTGCCGTTCATATTTTTGTTTTTTTCTGTGTTTAATGAGTTTGATTTTAATTATTTAAAATTAGATTATTTTTCATTCAACTTTATTTTTATTTTGATATTTTTTTGGACTTTAAGAAACCCTGATTATCTTGGATATTTTTCTATTTTTTTAGCAGGAATAATTAACGATGTAGTAATTGGTATTCCAATCGGAATAAGTAGTTTTTGTTATTTATTAATCTGCGCTATAACATCATATATTAGACAAATCACATTAAGTCCTAAATTTATAAATGATTGGCTTTCATTTATTGTTACCGTGTTGCTCATAAATTCAATTCAAGTAATAATTTTAGATTTAATTTTTTTATACCAGGTAGATTATATGAACTACTTAATAAACGCAGGCTTTACTTTTTTGTTTTACCCATTATTTTTTTTATTATTCAATATTTTAAATAGCAAAATTTCTCTTAAAAAGAATGATTAAAGAAAACTCAGGAATTAGAAAAACAGATGTAATTAATAGACGGATGTTTATTATAGGTGCTGCAAAGATAATTATCTTTACTGGAATTATAGCTAGACTCTTTTCATTACAAGTAAGTGAAAATAAAAAATACCTAACGCTATCAGATAAAAATAGAATTCGAGAATGGAAACTCCCACCGACAAGAGGAGATATTGTTGATTATTTTGGAAATGTGATAGCTGGAAATTTAAAAGTTTATCAACTTCATATCATTCCTGAACAGGTTGAAAATTTCAATTATTTGATATCAAGATTAAAAACATTACTTAACCTTAGTGATAAAAAAATAGATAAAATAGTAAAATTAAAAAATAAGCTGAAACCATGGGAAAGTATTATTGTTTCTGAAAATCTTTCTTGGAGTGATTTTTTAAAAATAAATAATTTTTTATATGATTTAGTTGGTGTTAAGCCTGTTATGACTATATCTAGAAATTATCCTTTTAGTGATGTTTATACTCATATTTTGGGTTATGTCAGTCAACCTAATGAAGAAGAAATTCTTGCTAATGAAATAGTTCAAGAAAGATTTGTTCCTGGTATGAAAATTGGAAAATTAGGTTTAGAAAAAACTTTAGAAAATTACTTGATTGGAACTAATGCAATTCAAAGATATGAGGTTAATGCTTATGGAAAAAGGATTAATCAACTTGAACATCAAAAAGGTAAACAAGGTTTAAGAATACGTCTCACTGTAGATACTGAAATTCAGAAAGCCTGTGGAAAACTTTTAAATGATCGAGCTGGATCTATCAGCGTGATGGACATTTATACGGGTGACATTATTGCAATGTATTCCTCTCCTTCTTACGATCCAAATAAATTTTTGTTTGGAATAAGTAATGATGATTGGGCATTAATTAGAAACAATCCTTTAAAACCTCTAATAAATAAAACACTTTCTGGACTTTATTCCCCGGGATCAACGATTAAACCAATTGTAGCTTTATCAGCTTTAGAAAACAAAATTGTTAGTCCAAATTTTAAAGTAAAATGTACAGGAAAGATGGAACTTTATGGACAAACATTTCACTGCTGGAAAGAAAAAGGTCACGGATTTATGAGTCTAAAAAATGCAATGAAACAATCATGTGATACATATTTTTATGAAGTCGCAAGACTATTAGGTGTAGATCGATTAAATGTTACAGCTGAAAAATTTGGACTAGGTAAAAAAGTATTAGGAGACTATTATGATTATGAAAAATCAGGTTTGTTTCCTAATACAAAATGGAAAAAAAATAATCTTGGAAAAGGTTGGGTACTTGGAGAAACATTAATAACTGGAATAGGCCAAGGTTATACCCAAACTACTCCTCTTCAATTATGTCTTATGACAGCACAAATTGCTAATGGTGGTTACTCAATAAAACCAAGAATTGTAGTTAATAATAATCCTATGTCTCTAGAGGAAGCTAAAAGTAAATTGCAAGAGGAAACTTTGCATGGTCAAGAAAAAAAATTATTTAAGGATCATAAAAATATAAAAATTGTTCAAGAGGCAATGTTTAGTTCAACTAATGAATTATATGGAACATCATATAAATCCAGAATAGATAATCCAAAGTATCAATTTGCAGGTAAAACTGGAACTGCTCAAGTAAAGAGAATTAGTATGCGTGAACGAGAACTTGATTTAAAAATTGAACAAATTCCATATAAAGATAGAGATCATGCATTATTTGTTGCGTATGGTCCATACGTAAATCCAAGATATGCATTGAGTATTATAGTTGAACATGGTGGTTCAGGAAGCAGAACTGCTGCACCAATAGCAAAAGAATTATTTAAATTAATTATTGATAGAGACAAATTAAGAAATAAACAAAAAAATTTTGAGGAAATAGATATTTAATGTTTCAACATGATAGATTAAACAATGAACTTTCTTTTTGGCAAAAAGTTAAAGCATTAGATTACATTTTGCTAATAAGTGTATTCCTGCTTTCCACAATAAGTTTATTTGTGATGTATTCAACAGACGGAGGAGAAATTCTTTATCATACAAAAAGTCATTTTAGTAAAATTATAATTTTTTTTCCTTTAATGATTTTCATTTCCTTTTTTAATATTAAATGGTGGCATAATTTTTCATATGTATTTTACATTGTTGTAATTCTTCTATTAATTTACGTTTCTTTTTTTGGAATAAAATCTTCTGGCTCAAGAAGATGGATGGATTTATATTTATTTAATTTACAACCATCAGAGCTGATGAAGATTGCGATTATACTTTGTTTAGCAAAATATTATCACAGATTAAAAATTGAAAATGTTAACTCTTTAACAAGTATAATTACAGTTTTAACTATAATTCTAATACCAATATTTATGGTACTATCTCAGCCAGATTTAGGAACCTCAATTTTAATTGCATCTAGTGCATTAATTATTTTATGGTTAGGAGGTGTTAAAATAAAATATTTTATATATTCTTTCATTGCTTTCTTGATATCTCTACCTTTTGTAATTTCATTCTTAAAACCGTACCAAAAATTGAGAATATTAACTTTTTTGGATCCAGATAGAGATCCATTAGGAGCAGGCTATCAAATAATTCAATCAAAAATAGCCATAGGTTCCGGAGGATTTGATGGCAAAGGATTTTTACAAGGTACTCAAAGTTACTTAGATTTTCTTCCAGAAAAACATACTGATTTTATTTTTACTTTATTTTCAGAAGAGTTTGGATTTATTGGGTCTATCGGACTTTTGTTATTATATACAATTATTATTATTAGAATAATTCGAATAGGAGCTCTCTGTAGAAGTAGCTTTGCTAGATTTTTTTGCTTTGGTTTTGCCTTTGCTATTTTTATTTATATCACTGTTAACTTATCAATGGTACTTGGGCTACTACCTATAGTTGGCTCACCTCTTCCAATAATGTCTTATGGAGGATCCTCAATGCTTGCAACAATGATTGGCTTTGGTATCGTAATGAGTGCAAAAGTACATAGTCAACAAACTATAGTTTAAAATTATTCTATTATAAATTATGTATAATTTGTCACTATTAAATATCAAAATTTTAACTATATAAGTCTGCCGTGGATAAAAATATTAAAATTGGAATTGTAGGTGCTGGAATTCAAGGTGTATCGAATGCATTGTTTTTACAAAAAAAAGGATTTAATGTAACTATTTTTGATAGAGACAATCCTGGTGCACAAGCAGCATCTTATGGAAATGCTGGACATTTTTCACCTTATGCTTCAGTTCCTTTAAATCGACCAGATGTTTTGGCTGATGTACCTGCAATGTTATTAAGCTCTTCAGGACCTTTAGCTCTAAAATGGAATTATGTTCCAAAAATGATCCCATGGTTTCTTAAATTTATAATGAATTCTACTACAAAAAAAATGATGCATACTGCAAAAAATATGCATCAGATTTTAGATTTAGCATTGCCTGCTTACGATGAATTATTTGATGAGATTGAATTGGAAGGTTTAGTTGAAAATAAAGGAATTTTATATATTTGGAATGACCAAGATTTAAAAAGTAGAGAATTGGAAATTAAAATAAGAGATGAATTAGGTGTTGAACAGCAATTAGTTAATAAATCTGAAATTCACGATCTTGAACCACATATTAAACCTTTTTATCATGCAGGTGTTTATTATCCTTATGCAAGACACGCAAGAAACCCAAGAAAAATTCTTTTAAAACTTTTTGATTTATTTTTAAAAAAAGGTGGGAAATTTAACAAAGTAAACATTAAAGATATAAATTTTGACGAACAAAAACCAGTATTTAAAACTGAAAATCAAAGTTTTATTTTTGATAAAGTTGTAATTGCTTGTGGTGCATTTTCTAAAAAGTTAACAGATAATTTAGATGAAAAAATACCTCTTGATACTGAAAGAGGTTACCATGTTCATTTCAAAGGCTGTGATCATTTATTAAATAGGCCTGTTATCTTTTCAAATAGAGGATTTGGAATTACTCCTATGGAGCAAGGTTTAAGAGTAGTGGGTACTGTAGAATTTGGAGGATTAGATAACCCTTTATCTAAATCGAGAATAAAAAATTTAATTGATAATGCTAAATATATGCTTGGTGATTTACCAGAACATGAAGATGAATGGCTAGGATTTAGGCCTTCATTACCAGATTTCCTTCCAGTAATGGGTCCGTCAAAAAACCACAAGAACGTTTTTTATTGCTTTGGTCATCATCATTTAGGTTGGACATTAGGTCCAATTTCTGGAAAGATTGTATCTGGAATGATAGCAAACGAAAATACTAATTTAGATTTAAAACCTTATAGCTCATTAAGATTTAGTTAAGTGAGCAAGAACGCTAAAGCTTACTTAATGTTGGTTTGTGCAACATTGTTTTGGGCAGGTAACTTTACAATTGGAAAATTTGCTTATTTAGAAAGTATACCTCCATATACTCTTGCATTTTTAAGGTGGTGTCTTGTATGGATAATATTATTTCCTTTTACATATAAGGAGATCTTCAATTTAAGACATAAGATTAAAAAAAATTTGTCATTATTTCTCATTCTAGGCTCTACTAGTGTGTGCATTTTCACTTCATTTACTTATAATGCTTTAAATTATACGCAGATAATTAATGCGTCGCTTTTTAATACCGCAATTCCTGTAACAATAATTTTAGTTTGTTTCTTATTAAAAATTGAAAAAACAAATATTTTTCAAATATCAGGGTTAATAATTTCAGTATTAGGAATTTTAGCTATTATTACCAGACTTGATCTTGATGTTTTGCTCTCCTTGAATTTTAATAAAGGAGATTTATTCATGATAGTAGCAATAATTGCTTGGGGAATTTATTCTGCTTATTTAAGAAAACAAACCTTCAATATATCTTTGCTTACTCTTGTGCATATAATTTGTACATTTGGGTTAATATTTCTTTTACCATTGTTTATATTAGATCTTGCTCAGGGAAGAACTGTAGAGATCAGTTCTAATCTTTTTTATATCTTAATTTATATAGCTATATTTCCAAGTATTGGATCTTATTATTGTTGGGCAGGAGCAGTTTCAATTATAGGAGCCAATAGAGCAGGAATTTTTTTATCATTAATTCCTTTATTTAGTACAATTTTAGCAATTTTACTTTTTAATGAAAAATTTTTATTTTTTCATTTAATTGGCTCTGTTTTAATTATATTAGGTTTATTTTTATCAAACAAAAAAATTACAAATGCTTAAAGTTGCAATATTAGATGATTATCAAGATGTCTCACAAGAGTTTGTGGATTTAAAAAAATTATCTGGAAAATATGAATTTAAAATTTTTAGTGAACCTTTTTTAGATGAAGCTGATGCTATTGAGCAATTATCTGATTTTGAAGCATTATTAATAATGCGTGAGCGAACACCAATTACTAAAAATTTAATCGATAATCTTAATGATCTTAAATATATCATTACTAGTGGCACAAGAAACAAAGCAATTGATTTAGAGGCTGCAAAGAAAAGAAAAATTGTAGTTTGTGGAACGGAGATCAATTTTAATCCAACATGTGAATTGACTTGGGCTTTAATTTTGGGTTTATCAAAAAATTTAAAAACTGAAATTGATAATATGTACCAAGGTTACTGGCAAACAACAATTGGCTTTGAATTAAAAGGTAAAATTATAGGATTAATTGGCCTTGGAAGAGTAGGGTCACAAGTTGCTAAAATTGCAAAAGCTTTTGGTATGCAGGTTATAGCTTGGAGTGAAAATTTAGATTTAGATAAATGTAAAGAGCTAGATGTTCTTCCATGTACTAAAGAAGATTTAATCAAAACATCCGATTATATCTCGATACATGTTCAAGGAGGAGATCGTTACAAGGACTGCATCACCATTAAAGAATTTGATCAAATGAAGAAAACTACTTTTTTGATAAATACTTCTAGAGGACCAATTGTTAATGAAGATGACCTGATAATTGCTTTATCAACCAATGTTATAATGGGCGCAGGAATTGATGTTTATGAAAAAGAACCCTTGCCAGAAGGAAATAAATTAAGATTTTTACCAAATGCATTACTTACACCTCATATTGGTTATGTTACTGCAGAAAATTATAGCATTTTTTATACCCAGATGATTGAAGATCTCGAAGCTTGCGTTAATGGAAAGCCTATTCGTGTTATTGAAAAATAATGGAGCTACCAGTAGTTAATCATAAAGATTATGTTGCTAAAATTGGAGATGATCACAAGTTTCCAATTAATAAATTTGGTGAACTTGCTAAATATTTAATTGATCAAAAGGTAGTAAATAAATTTCATAATCCCACTCCTTGTTCATTTGAAACCTTAAATAGAGCTCATTCTAAAAATTACATAAATGATATAAAAAATAAAACTTTAGATAAAAATGCAATTAAAAAAATTGGTTTTCCTTTAGTTGATAGTGTGGTCCAACGATCCTTAGTTGCAACTGGGGGAACAGTATTAGCCTCAAAACTTGCCTTAAATTACGGAGTGGCTTGTAATACTGCAGGAGGAAGTCATCATGCTAATTATGATGGCGGTGCTGGTTATTGTGTGTTTAATGATGTAGCTGTTGCTGCTCATTATTTATTAGATAGAGGATTTGCTAATAGAATTTTAATTGTAGATTTAGATGTACACCAAGGAAATGGAAATTCAGATATTTTTAAAGATAATAGACATGTCTTTACTTTTAGTATGCATTCAAAAACGAATTATCCTGCAAAAAAATCAATTAGTGATTTGGATGTTGAGCTTGAAGATAATCTTGAGGATGAAACATATATAAAGACCCTTAAGTATTATTTAAATGAACTTAGTAATGAAAACTTTGACTTTATTTTCTATATAGCAGGAGTTGATATCCATTTTAATGACCGACTAGGTAAGTTAAATATTTCAGATGAAGGGGTAAAACAAAGAGACGAATTAGTAATTGAAAATTTTTCTTCAAAAAAAATACCTATCTGTGGTGTTTTAGGTGGAGGGTATAATAAAGATTTTAATAAACTAGTAGAATTACACTCAATATTGCATCAAACATGTGCTAAATTGATTTAGTTATGACAAAAAAAATTAACCCAAATCTAACTGCTGAACAAAAATTAGTTTTGTTTGAAGATGGAACAGAAATGGCTGGTACCAGTGAACTCAACCATGAAAAAAGAGAGGGAAGTTTTCATTGTGCTAATTGCGGAGAAAAATTATTTGACTCAAACACAAAATACGAAAGTGGTTCAGGCTGGCCTTCATTCTACGAATCTCTACCAGATGTATTTGAAACTAAAACAGATCATCTTTTAGGTTATGCAAGAACTGAATACCACTGTAAAAAATGTGGAGGACATCATGGACATATATTTGAAGATGGGCCAGAGCCAACTGGAAAAAGATATTGTAACAATGGAGTTTGCCTGGTTTTTAAACCTAAAAGCTGAGTATTTTATTATTTAAGTAAATCTTGAAGCTTATTATCTTTTTCTAAAGCTCTAACATCATCATAACCACCCATATGCTGATCATCAAAAAAAATTTGTGGGATTGTTCTTTTGCCATTTGCTTTTGAAATCATTTCATCCATTGCACCATCTACTGTTGCAATGTTTATTTCTTTATAATCAACATTGTTTCTAGTTAATAATCTTTTAGCTGCTTCACAATAATTGCAAAGTGGTCCTGTATAAATAGTAACTGATTTCATAACTTATAAATAATCATTCTTTTTAATTTTACTAGTAATTTCTTTTCTAGAATATTCAAATTTTTTTCTGTGTTTAATACTTTTTTGATTAACTCTTTTTCTCCATAATCTAAACGAAGTAGGTTTTACAGATCTTCTCATAATTTTAATTACTTCAGATTCAGTCTTTCCAGTTTTTTTCTCTATTTCCTCAAAAGTGATCCGATCAGCCCAGGCAGCCCAAATAACCCAATCTGGGTCATTAACCTCTGGCTCTGGATTTTTTACTTTGGTTATGGGGGTGTGACCTTTTTTTTTCATAATTCCTTTATATTTGAAAAAAAAGATTAATGCATTTTTTTTAGCAAATGATATTATATGTC
>Ga0213869_10002761_pt1 | contig 11991 bp, 11 predicted proteins | sample PICome_10_FD_160083 | JGI IMG/M metagenome (GOLD analysis project Ga0213869, IMG submission 160083) | Coastal seawater microbial communities near Pivers Island, North Carolina, United States - PICO132 | ecosystem: Environmental > Aquatic > Marine > Coastal | place: USA: North Carolina...
GATTTGTTCCTGCCGGATAGAGAAGTCACAATCTCTGCTATTTAGAAATGTCACAGGGTTGAGGACAGCAGGGGCTGCGTGGAGCCATCCACACAGCGCAGCGCAGACCCTGCTGATGCGCTGACGTGGAGGTGGCGCACCATGGACCCGCTGCGACAGCAGTGGGCTCGGTCAACCGCTTTTTACGAACTCCCATGTGCCACGCGCCTGCAGCTCCGCCTTACTAAGCCGCGAACTTGGTTTCAGTTTCGAGCCGCCAAGTCGCCGCCGATCAATTTTCGCGGGTGGTTCTGGCTCAGGGAAGATATGCATGGACTGGTCACGGCGGGCAGGGGCGTCGTTGTTGCGCTTGCGGTGATGCGGCATGATCGCCTGCATCTGTTTTGCCAGCATCAACGCGGCAGCGAGATGCTTGTTCTCGACAATGGCGGGCTGGTTGACCTGCCGCATCTTGTCGAACTGACGGTAGGGCAGGACATGGCCCTCATGCTGGATCTCAAGCCGCCCATCGGGATATTCGCACACCGTCACCCGCTTGCGCGCCAGTGCCTTGCTAATCGCGGTCGGCTCCAGGATGAACATCGCCTTGTTGTAGTGGAGCGTCAGCGCCGCTGTCACGGTTCGCTGCTCGCGCCAGACCATAATCGAGCGCAGATCGTCATGCGGGGCGAGGGGGCGGTGCAGATCGCGGGTATCGAAGGCAGGGCGGGCGAACCGTGCATTGTGCCTGGCCATGTAGCTGGCGAGAAAGGCGTTGGCCTCGGCGATGGATGAGATGCCATCAAGCCGCATCGCTTTGACCAGCCGGTCCTGCAAGGTGCCGTTGGCACGTTCGACCCGGCCCTTGGCTTGCGGTGAGTTGGCGCAGATGATCTCGATGTTGAGCGCATCGAGAGCCCGACCGAAATGCGTCATGCCATCGCCTCGCGCGGCGCTGGCGCGGGAGTTGCGGAAAACGCTGTGCTGATCGGAATAGAAGGCCACCGGCTTGCCGTGCCGCTCGATATACTCACGCGTCGCCTCCATATAGGCGAAGGTGCTCTCGCTCTCGACCATCTTGAGGTGCATCAGCTCGCTCGTCGCGTCGTCGATATAAACGAGCAGGGTGCATTGCGGCCCGCGATCCTCGAACCACCAGTGCTTCGATCCGTCGATCTGGATCAGCTCGCCTCGGCAGTCCCGTCGGTAGCGCGGCTGATATGGGCGTGGGCGCCGGGCCACGCGATCACGCCAGATGCCAGCCTCGATCATCAGCTTGCGCAGCGTCTCGCGCGAAACGCGGATATCGTGCCGCTCGGCCAGATACTCAGCGGCCAGCGTCGGGCCGAAGTCGTAATAATGCTCCCGGACAAGCGCGACGATCCGGGTGCGGATCGCGTCGTCCATGCGCCGGTTACTGGGGCGACCACGGCGGCGCGAAATAAGCCCGGAGGAACCGTCGTCCATGAACCGGGTCAGCAGACGGTGCGCGTGTCGTCGTGTAATGCCCATGACCCGTGCAGCTTCCGTAACCGTCAATCGGCCGGAAGCCACCTGAACCAGCGTCTCAACCCGCGAAAGCTCTTCGGTACTCATCCGCAACACCGCCATGCATAACACCTCCAAACAGCTGGAGGGCACGGTAGCGCAGGTGAGACATCTCAACCTTGCGCGACTGTGACATTTGAACGTTGCTGCTACAAGATTTAAGTTCGATAATATATATTATGTTAAATTATGAACAGGATCGATGGGAGGTATTTCTCCTCACCCATCTCAATCCTCCAGGATGCGGCTATGGGCTTTGGTGTCGCGCATGCGGATATAGACCGTCAGCGAGATAGCGATCATGACGCTGACATAAATATAGAAAGCGGATTCCATCCCGGACTGTTTGAACCAGAGCGCGACAAATTCCGCCGTGCCGCCGAACAAGGTGTTGGCCAGCGCGTAAGGCAGCGCGACGCCGAGCGCACGAATATGCGCGGGAAACAGCTCGGCCTTCACCACCGCGTTAATCGAGGTATAGCCAGTGACGATCACCAGGCCGGCCATTACCAGCAGTCCGGCGACCAGCGGATCGCGGGTCACGGCCAGGGTCGCGAAGATCGGATAGGTGCAGAGCACGCCCATGATGCCGAAGCCGATCATCAGCGGCTTGCGCCCGATGCTGTCGGACAAGGCGCCCGCCAAAGGCTGCAACAGCATGAAAATAAACAATGTTATCCCATTGATTTCCGATGCTATTTCACGACCGAAACCGGCCGTGTTGACAAGGAATTTCTGCATGTAAATGGAGTAGGCGTAGAAGGCGATCGTGCCGCCGGCGGTGAGCAGCATCACCGTCAGCGTCTCGCGCGGATGATTGGTGATGAGTTCGATGAAGCCGGATTTGGGCGCGCCTTCAGCCTTTGCGACTTCATAGCTCTGGGTTTCCGCGAGACCGCGCCGCAGCCAGAAGACGATCACTGCCAGCGCGCCGCCGATGGCGAAGGGAATGCGCCAGCCCCATGCGTCCAGTTGCACTTCGGTCAGGACCGACTGGAGCAGCAACAGCACGCAGATCGCGACCAACTGCCCGGCAATCAGCGTCACATATTGGAAGCTGGAATAGAATCCGCGCCGGTCCTTACCGGCCATTTCGGTGAGATAGGTCGCGCTGGCGCCATATTCGCCGCCGATCGACAGCCCCTGCATCAGCCGGGCAAGAACGAGCAGCAATGGCGCGCCGACGCCGATCACCTCATAGCCCGGCGTCACCGCGATCAGCAGCGATCCGGCACACATCAGCGAGACCGACAGGGTCAGGCCACTCTTGCGGCCATGCCGATCGGCATAGACGCCCATCAGCCAGGCGCCGATCGGTCGCATCAGGAAGCCCACGGCAAAAATGCCGGCCGCGCTCAGCAACTGGGCGGTGCGATCCTCGCTCGGGAAGAAATGCGGGGCGAAATAAAGGGTGAAGGCGGCATAGGCATACCAATCATACCATTCGACCAGATTGCCGGTGGAACCGCCGATGATCGCCTTGAGCCGGGCCTGTTTGTCGGGTGCAGCACCCTGCCCCACATGTGACGTCATGGCGTCAGCACCATTTCACCATTTTCAACGCTCCAGCTTTTGAGACGGGACAGCATGTTCATGCCGATGACATTGACGTCGCCCAGCGCCGGCGAGACGACGACCTCGACATCATTGGCGCGCAGCGGCCCGACCGTCAGGGTCGAGATGCTGGCGCGGCGCGCGTCGATCTTGCCATTGGCGGTGTTGAGCGGGATCGGGGGCGCGTTCATGTCGATATTGAGGCCGGTGGCGCGGGCGGTATTTTCCGAAAGGGCGGTGATGGTCGCGCCGCTGTCGATCAGGAAGCGCGCGGACATGCCGTTGACCATGCCCTCCACCCAATAATGGCCGTCCGGGGCGACCGGAATGCGCACCACCTGCCCATCGGACTGGATCGGCGGTGGGGCCGACGGCGGCGCGGGTTGTGGCATTGGCTCGGCACTGTTCTGCGGCTGGAGCAAGGCCCCCTCCTCCGCTGCGAACCGTGCCGGCATCAGTCCCGCCTTCTGGGCGAAGGTGAAGAGGCCGAGCAGGGCGCCGAAGATCAGCACCCAGAGCAGCGCCATCCGCACGAAGTTGCCCAGCGCGATGCGGCGGCCGATCAGGGCGGAGCCGACCAGGACCAGGGCGAGCAGATACCAGATGCTGGACATCGCCTGATCCGTGCCGTCCATCAGTGGGGTGCTCCGTTGTTGAGGTCGATGACCAGCCCGTCATAGCCCGGCTCCACCCCTTTGGGGAGCGTGGCGCACAGGGTGGCATAATCCATGCTCTGGTCCATATGGGTGAGGATCGCGCGACCGGGCCGGGTTGCCATGATCCCTGCCAATGTCATCTCCAGATGGGCATGGGTGGGATGCGGCCGCGCGCGCAGCGCATCGACCACCCAGATGTCGAGATCCTCGAACAGCGCCAGCATATCCGGGGTTATTTCATGAAAATCCGTGGCATATCCGACATGACTATCAGCATGACTGAAGCGAAATCCAGTCGAATAAATGTCGCCATGGGGCATGTCGGTGCAGGCAATGTCGATATCGCCGATCCGCAGCCCATCGGGCAGATCATGCGGGATGATGATCGGCGGATAGCCCCCCCTCCCCGCAAAGGCATAGGCAAAGCGGGCCTGGAGCAGGCGCATCGTCTGGGCACGGGCATAGCCGGGGATCGGGCTGCCGCGATGATGGAACAACTGGCGAACATCGTCGATGCCATGGCTGTGATCGGCATGGTCATGGGTCCACAGGATCGCATCGATGTCGATCACGTCGGCCGCCAGCAACTGCGCCCGCATGTCGGGCGAGGTATCGACCAATATCCGTGTCGTCGCGCTCTCCACCAGGATCGAGACGCGGGTGCGGCGGTTACGCGGCTCGGTGGGATCGCAGGCGCCCCAATCATTACCGATCCGGGGAACGCCGGAGGATGTGCCGCTGCCAAGGATGGTCAGCTTGAGGCTCATGCCTGCGGCCGGCCCTCGATCTTGGCAAAGAGGCGGAGGAAATTGGCCGAGGTCGCCGCCGCCAGATTCTCGATGTTCTCGCCGCGCAGATCAGCCAGGAAGCGCGCCGTGTCGGCGACGAAGGCCGGCTCGCACGGCTTGCCGCGATGGGGCACCGGGGCGAGGAAGGGCGAGTCCGTTTCCACCAGCAGCCGGTCGAGCGGCAGGCGCGCCGCCGTTTCCTGCAGATCCTTCGCGCTCTTGAAGGTCACGATGCCCGAAATGCTGATGAAGAAGCCAAGGTCCATCGCCGCATCAGCGAAGGCGCCGCTGGCGGTGAAACAGTGGATGACGCCGCTATAGGCCCCCTTCCCCATCTCATCCCGCATGATCGCCAGCGTATCCTCTTCCGCTTCGCGGGTATGGACGATCAGCGGCAGGCCGGTCTCGCGGCAGGCGGCGATATGGCTGCGGAAGCTCTTCTGCTGCCGCTCGCGATCGCTATGGTCGTAATAATAATCGAGGCCCGTTTCACCGATGCCAACGACGCGCGGATGGGCCGCGCGCTCGACCAGCTTGGCGGTGTCGACGTGAGGATGCTCGTCCGCCTCATGCGGGTGGATGCCGACGGTCGCCCAGACATCCGCCTCGCGCACCGCCGTACCCAGCACATCGTCCCACTCGCTTTCGCGGGTGGCGATATTGAGCATCAGGTTGACGCCGCGCGCACGGGCGCGTTCCAGCACATTATGCTGATCCTCGATCAACCCCTTGTAATTGAGGTGACAATGGCTGTCGATCAACATGCGTCAGGCGTCCGCTTCGGTCAGTTCCAGGCGCGGGAAGAGCGGCTTGGGCGCGGCCAGCCCGAAATCGCTTTCGGCCAGATCGCTATACCAATGATCGCCGATCGCGCCATAGCTGCGCTTGTCCGCCGGCACGCCCATATGGTCGAGCAGCGCGGTGGCGCTCGCCGGGATCACCGGCTGGATTGCGACCGCCAGCTGGGCGATGGCGATATAGAGCGTCGCCAGTACTGTCTCCATCCGCTCGGGATCGGTCTTGCGCAGCGACCAGGGTGCCTGCGCGTCGATATATTGATTGCAGGCAAAGGCCGCGCGCAGCCAAGCATCGATCGCCACCGAAGGCGCCAGATCGGCCATGGCGGCGGGCATATCGCTGCGCACGACCTTGTCGATCAGCGCGAACAGCTCCGTATCGGCGGCGTCATGGCCGTTCACGGCCGGCAGGCGACCTTCCAGATTTTTGGCGATGAAGCTCAGCGTGCGCTGGGCCAGATTGCCGAACGCGTTGCCCAGGTCGCTGTTCGAGCGCTGGACAATCGCTTCGGCGCTATAGCTGCCGTCATTGCCGAAGGTCACTTCGGACAGCAGGAAATAGCGCAGCTGATCGACGCCGAAGCGTTCGGCCAATTCCATCGGATCGGCGACATTGCCGACCGACTTCGACATCTTCTCGCCGCGGTTCAGCAGGAAGCCATGGCCGAACACCTGCTTGGGCAGCGGCAGCTTCGCGCTCATCAGGAAAGCCGGCCAGTAAACCGTATGAAAACGCACGATATCCTTGCCGATGATATGGGTGATGTCACCACCCTCAGCCCAATAGCGCGCCATCCGCTCGGCATCGTCGGGATAGCCGCAGCCGGTGATATAGTTGGTCAGCGCATCGACCCAGACATACATGACATGGCCGTCGGCGCCGGGCACCTTGACACCCCAGTCGAAGCTGGTGCGCGAAATGCTGAGATCGGACAGGCCGCCCTCGACGAAGCGCAGGATTTCGTTGCGGCGGCTTTCCGGGCGGATGAAGTCGGGCTGGCTGTTATAGAGGTCCAGCAGCTTGTCCTGATATTGGGACAGGCGGAAGAACCAGCTTTCCTCGACGGTCCATTCGACCGGCGTTCCCTGCGGCGACAGCTTTACGCCATCCTCGCCCTCGGTGATTTCCTTCTCGTCATAGAAGGCTTCGTCGCGGACCGAATACCAGCCCTCATAGCGGCCCAGATACAGGTCGCCATTGGCCTCCATCGCCTGCCAGATCGCCTGGCTGGCGCGGTGATGATCCGGTTCGCTGGTGCGGATGAAACGATCATAGCTGATATTCAGGCTATCGTTCATCTGCTTGAAATAGGACGACATCTCATCAGCCAGCTCGCGCGGCTCGATGCCGCGGTTGCGCGCCGTCTGGGCCATCTTCAGGCCGTGTTCGTCGGTTCCGGTCTGGAAGAAGACATCGCGGCCCATCATCCGCTGGAACCGGGCGATCGCGTCGGTGGCGATCACCTCATAGGCATGGCCGATATGCGGACGGCCGTTGGGATAGGAGATGGCGGTGGTGATGGTGTAAGGCTGCGACATGCAGCCTCCCTAGCGGCTGTTCGCGTCGCCGCAAAGCCGCTTTTCAGGTCGCCGCCTCAGCCAGTGCCGCGACATGGCCGCCCAGCTCGAAAACGACCGAGGCCGGGTCCAGCGACAGGATGACCGCGCCGCCCGCCAGATGCCGGGCCGCTTCCCAATGATCGAGCGCGCTACCCAGTGCCGGGCCATGCCGGGTTCGGGCGGCTTGCGCGATGAAGGCAGGCGCGCGCTCCAGAAAGGCTTCGTATCGCGGCTTGGCCGCCTTGCCGGCCAGGGCCTTGGCCAGGCGCAGGCGCTCGCGATTGCCCGGATCACCATCGGCAGCGATCGCGAGCAGCGATTTTTCGAGGCCCGCAAGGTCGAGACCCGCATAGCGCAGCGCACGACCGGGCGAGCCCTCCCCGGCGCGCAGCAGTGCGTCCAGTTCCGGCCCGGACAGGCTTTCATCCTCGCGCCGGAGCACCGTCGCCATGGCGCCGTCCGACAGCGGATCGAAGCGCATCGTGCGGCAGCGCGAGCGAATGGTGGGCAGCAGCCGGCCCGGCGCATGGCTGACCAGCAGGAAGATCATGTCTGCCGGCGGCTCTTCCAATGTCTTGAGCAGGGCGTTGGCAGCGCCGCGCTCCAGATCATCGGCACTGTCGATCACGACGATGCGACGGGAAGAGAGTGACGGCGCCGACTGAATTAGGCGTTGCAGGCCGCGCACCTGATCGACGCTGATGTTGCGTGCGGCAACGCCATCCTTTTCCAGCGGCGCAAGTTCGGCATAATCGGGATGCGCGCTCGCCTCGATCAGGCGGCGGATCGGGTGGCTTTCTGGAACGGCGAGCCCCTCACCCTCTATCTTCGGGCCGGCCGCATCCGCCAGCAGGCGCATCGCCATGGCGCAGGCGAAGCTGGCCTTGCCGATGCCGCGCGGACCGCTCAAGATCCAGCCATGATGCATGCGGCCGCTGCTTGCCGCCGCCAGCAGGGTCTGCGCCTGGGCGTCATGCCCGACCAGTGACGTCATGACAGCAGGTCGTCCAGTGCCGCGAGCAGCCGGGCAGTGACATCGTCCGCTGCGCCCGACGCATCGATCGCGCGGACCCGCGCCGGTTCATCTGCGGCAAAGCGGACGAACGCATCGGCCACGGCGCGGTGGAAGCTGCGGTCGCGACCGCCAATCCGATCCGACACGTCGCCGTCACGGGCATAGGCGCGGGTTTCCGCCTCGGCTTCCGGCAGGGTCAGGAACAAGGTGCGATCGGGCAGGAAGCCGGCGCTGCCGATCTGGTGCAGCGCCAATATGTCGGCATCGCTAAGTTCGCCCTGCCCCTGATAGGCACGGCTGCTGTCGAGGAACCGATCGGACAGAACCCAGGCGCCACGGGCCAGCGCCGGGCGGATCGTCTTCTCGATATGGTCGGCGCGCGCGGCGGCGAACAGCAACGCTTCGGCGCGGGCATTCCAGCGGTCCGCACCACCGGTCAGTAGCATGGCGCGGATCGCTTCCGCCCCTTCGCTGCCGCCCGGCTCGCGAGTCTCGACGACTTCCAGCCCGCGCGCGCGCAAGGCCGCCGCCAGCGCACGAAGCTGGGTCGACTTGCCGGCGCCCTCGCCGCCTTCGAGCGTGATGAAACGGCCTATGATCACCCGAAGAAGGACTTCAGACCATTCCAGAGACGACCGAAAATGCCTGCTTCCGCGACATCTTCACCGGCAACCAGCGGCAACACCTGCGGCGGCGTATCCGGGGTCTGGACGATGAGCTGGGCGATCTGCTGGCCCTTGGCGATCGGTGCCTTGATCGGGCCGGTATAGACGACCTTCACCTTCACATTGGCCGATGCGGTGCGCGGCATGGTGACCGCCATATTCTGCGGTGCGACCAGCGACACGGTCGACGCGCTGCCCAACTGGACCGCCGCGGTCTCGACCGTCTGCCCCTTCTTGAACAGCGGCTGCGCCTTCCAGGCGCGGAAGCCCCAATCCATGAAGCGGACGGATTCGGCAATCCGGCCGTTGAAGCTGGTCAGACCGGCGACCACCATCACCAGGCGGCGGCCATCCTGTTCTGCCGAACCAGTGAAGCCGAATCCGGCTTCCTCGGTATGGCCGGTCTTGAGGCCGTCGGCGCCCGCGATCTTGCCCAGGATCGGATTGCGATTGGCCTGCGCAATGTCGGAGCCGCCCATGGTCTTGCCCCAGGTGAAGGAGCGGGTGGCGTAGAATTTCTTGTAGAGATCCGGTGTCTCGACGATCGTGGCCTCGGCAAGCTTGGCCAGATCTTCGGCGGTGACATAGGTCACGCCCTCGTCAGGCCAGCCATTGCTGGTGCCGAAATGGCTGTTCTTGAGGCCCATGCGTTTGGCCTCCTCGTTCATCAGTGCGACGAACGCCTGCTCGGTGCCGGCAATGCCCTCGGCCAGCACGACGCATGCATCATTGCCCGACAGGGTGACGATGCCGTGCAGCAGATTTTCGACCGATACCTGCTCGCCCACCGAAAGGAACATGGTCGATCCGGCCTTGGGGCCGTGCCATTGCTGCCAGGTTTCCGGACGGACCGTGAATTTGGTGTCGAGCTTCAACTCGCCCTTCTGGATCAGGCGGAAGGCGACATGCGCCGTCATCATCTTGGCCATCGACGCCGGCGGCATCCGGGTCTCGCCGCCCTTGTCATAGAGGACGGCGCCCGAGGAAAGATCCTTGAGATAGGCGATCGGCGCCTCGCTCGTATAAGGCGGGGCCGCGGCAACCAGCGGCTGGGCCAGCAGACCGACGAAGAGAGTGGCGGCAACGGTTTTCTTCATGAACTCAAGCCTTCGACTGGATAGATTCGCTGGACGCATCGCTATGATTAGCGCGCGTCATTAGCCATGACACGGACATTCGCAAAGCCCTTCGCTGCCGCTGCCTTCACGCCGGCCTGCGCCGCCTCCTGCGAGGGATAGGGACCATAGCGCACCCGCCAGACCGGACCGGCCGCAACAGCATGCGCGCCGATCTGCCTGGCCAGCGCCTCGGCCCGGCTCTGGGAAGAAAGAGCCGCAACCTGAACGACATAGCTACCTGATACCGGTTTTGCCGGTGTCGAGGTCTTCGGGACCGGCTTGGGAACGGGTGGCGCGGGCGTATCGAAGGAGGCGCCGGCACGGCTGGAACTGCTCGCTGCGGGGATCGCCTGAACGACGGGGCGTGCCGACCGGACCTGCGCCGGCTGGCTTGCCGGCACTTGCGCCAGACGCCCACGCAGCACCTTGAGCAAGGGCTGCGGCGTCTCGATCCGCTCGGGCGCGCGTTGATGAGCGCGCAGCAGCGCCTTTTCCTGATCGGGCGGATTGACCCGCCGGACACGAACGGCCGCAGCCCCGTCGCCAGTGATGCCCAATTGCTCGGCTGCGCCGCGCGACAGGTCGATGATCTTGTCGTCGCTGAACGGACCACGATCGTTGAGCCGGACCAGGATGGTGCGACCGCTGTCCAATGCCGTCACCTCGACATAGCTTGGCAGGGGCAAGGTCTTGTGCGCGCCGCTGATCGCCGACGGCACAAAATCCTCGCCGTTGGCCGTCGGCTTGCCCGTAGCCTCTTCGCCATACCAGCTGGCATAACCGACCTCGTCATAATTGACGGGATCGGCGGGGACGTAGGTCTTGCCGCCCACGCTATAGGGTTCGCCGATCTTGACCGGTTCGTCCGCAACCGCTGGCCCCGTTACAGGCGTCGCGGGGCGTGGGGCCGGCGGCGTAACAGCCTGCTCGCTGCCGCAGGAGGCCAGCAGAGACGCCGCGCCGCCCAGTGCGAGCCAGTTCCTATTGCTTGACCGCATCGGCCAGCAACCCCACGGAAAGAGCGTAGAAATTGGAGCAATTATAGTCGAGGATCGCGCGATAATTGCTGGTCAGCAGATAGGCGGTCTTGCCCGGCCCATCCGGTTCCAGCAGGGTTGCCATGACAGTGTCCGCCGGCCAGATGCCACTGGCCGGGAACAGGCCCAGCTTGCGCCATTCAGCCATGGTCAGCCAGCGGCTGTGGCGATTGAAGACCCGCGGACAGCGCGGCGCCGTCGTGCGCGCGGCCACCGATGCGCGGTTGAAGCTGGTCGGCACGCTGACCGCTACGCCCCAGGGCTGGCCCCGCCGCCATCCGGCCGCAACGAAATAATTGGCGATCGAGGCGAGCGCATCCGCCTGGCTGGTCCAGATGTCCGCCCGGCCATCGCCGTCGCCATCCTTGGCGAGCTTGAGATAGACCGACGGCAGGAATTGCGGATAGCCGGTCGCCCCGGCCCAGCTGCCGACCAGCCGGCTGCGCGGCACGCCATCGTTCAGCATCTTGAGCGTCGCCAGCAATTCCGGCTCGAACAAGGTGCGTCGGCGCCCCTCATGCGCGAGCGTCGCCAACGACCGGATCAGGTCGAAATCGCCGGTATAGGAACCATAATTGGTTTCATGGCCGAAAATGGCGACCATGATTTCCTCGGGCACGCCGGTTTCCGCCTCGATCCGGGCCAGGCGTGCGCGATTGGCCGCATAGACCGCCCGCCCGCGGCTGATCCGCGCGGCATCGACATGCTTGACCCGATAGGGTTCGAAATTGGGAATGGGCGAATAGGCGCCGCCGCCCGGCTGGCTCTGGTCCAGCGCCACGACGCGCGGGTTGATCGTCAGGGTCGGGAAGACGGCGTCCAGCGTCGCGTCGCGAATGCCCATGGCCCGTGCCTTGGGCCGCAGCGATTCCAGATAGGCGCGAAAGTCCCCATCATCCTGCGCGATCGCGACCTGTGGCGCAGCCAATCCTGCCACAACCGTCGAAAAACCCATCATCAGCGCAATGGCCAGCGAATTGAACCGAGAATCTGCCATGACCTTTTGTGGCACAGCCAGGGCGACCGGCGAAACCCCTATCCGATACGAAGTCGCGAATGGACGACCATTCCCCTCAATATTGTCATTTTTGCCCTTGGCTTGTTCGTCCGCTTCGCTAGGAAGCGTCGCAACGGAAGTGTGGCCGAGTGAGTAGCCCCTAGATTTCTGGACGCCTTCTATCCTAATTTTGAGGACAGGAGACGACGATGGGGAAGCCCAATTTCAGCGATGAGTCCAAGGCTCTCCTGAGCTTGTCGAAGGGCGTGATGCGGTG
>Ga0213869_10002772_pt1 | contig 11953 bp, 1 predicted proteins | sample PICome_10_FD_160083 | JGI IMG/M metagenome (GOLD analysis project Ga0213869, IMG submission 160083) | Coastal seawater microbial communities near Pivers Island, North Carolina, United States - PICO132 | ecosystem: Environmental > Aquatic > Marine > Coastal | place: USA: North Carolina...
TCAAACCCAAAGATTCAGCTCCAGCGCAGAGTATATTCAGTCTCCACCAAGTCCGCCACCAAGCCCACCACCGCCGCTTCCTCCTCCATCTCCACCACCGCCGCTTCCTCCTCCATCTCCACCACCGCCGCTTCCTCCTCCATCTCCACCACCATCTTCGCCTCCCCCATCACCTCCACCCTCGCCACCTCCGAGCCCTCCCCCGTCTCCACACCCGAGTCCCCCGCCGTCGCCTCCGCTGTTGCCGAATCCACCGCCGAGTCCACCGCCGAGTCCACCGCCGAATCCACCACCGAATCCACCACCTCCTTTGGATCCGATTCCATCTGCAAGTTGGCACACTTTCGTCGCGGATTGTTTGACGGAAGTAGGCGCGGAAGTTACCGGTGAGTGCACGACATGGGCGTCTGGTAATGATTACGGGACGATGCCAAATTGGAACGTGAGTTTGGTGACGGATATGAGTGGATATACTGGAAGTGCTTATCAAGGTTTTAGCTGGAATTCTGCGTTTAACGGCGACATTTCGAACTGGGACACATCTCAAGTGACAAATATGTACGCTATGTTTTGGCAAGCTACTTCCTTCAACAGACCTATAGGGGGATGGGACACATCTGAAGTGACGAATATGAATTCTGTATTTAGTAGTGCCAATGCATTCAACCAAGACATTGGGAGTTGGGACACATCACAAGTGACGGATATGGCTTATATGTTTTCTTCCGCTTCTGCGTTCAACCAAGACATTGGGAATTGGAACATATCGCAAGTTACTGGTATGCATGGTATGTTTCAATACGCCTCTGTGTTCAACCAACCGATGGGGAGTTGGGACACCTCTCGAGTGACGGAAATGGGTGAAATGTTTAAGCATGCTATCTTATTTGATGAATTAATCGGAAGTTGGGACACATCACAAGTGACGGACATGTCAAACATGTTCGAAAACGCTTCTGTGTTTAACCGAGACATTTCTTCGTGGACTGGAACGGCGGCAACGACTGTGCAAACCGGCATATTTACGGATGCGACAGCATTCATCGCAAGATTTACATGCGATGACCCTGTAAATGGTCCACCGCAAACGTGCTACGATCCGGATGTGTCGCTCACGGATGAAACATTTTATTCTGCAATTGAATCTTGTTTAGCTGAGGCTCCACTGGATGGAGTTTGTAAAGAATTTGGCTTGTACTCGACACGATACGGGATAATATCAGACTGGGACACGAAAAGGGTCACAAATATGTCGGGCGTTTCTTTTTATGACAACACGGAGCATTACATAGGTTTTGCGCTAAAAGATGCGTTTAACGGCGACATAACCAGATGGGATACCTCACACGTTACAGATATGAGCAGTATGTTTTACGGAACGTCGATGTTTAACAAACCCATAGGTAGTTGGGACACATCTCGGGTATCAAACATGAAATTAATGTTTGGAAACGCCTCTGCCTTCAATCAAGATCTTTGGGATTGGAGCACTTCGAATGTCTTAAATATGGAGCAAATGTTCGCTGATGCTATCGTGTTTGATAAAGATATCAACGCGTGGGACACTTCAGCGGTGACGAATATGGACTCCATGTTTCAAAACGCACTCGCATACGCTGATAAATACTCCTGCACGGACTCGAACAGCGGTCCTCCCAATTCATGTACATGCATCAAAGGCGCTTGCTTCATAACAGATACAATCTTTTACGACGCAATCGCAAATTGCCTGGCAGAATCTCCGGAAGATGGGTTGTGCGGTACGTGGGGAACACAAGCGACGAATTATGGCGTGATGCCTGAGTGGGACACCTCAAGGGTAACAAATATGACTGGATGGAACTCTTACTATGTAGGCTTTGGCGGAAAATCTATATTTAACGGTAACATTTCAAATTGGGAAACTTCTCGAGTTACGAGCATGTACAGAATGTTTGCCGGGGCGACGAAATTCAATCAAGATATAAGTAAATGGGATACTTCTCAAACTACAACTATGAGCAGAATGTTCGAAGAAGCGAGCGAATTCGATATAGACATAAGCTCTTGGAACGATTCTGCTCTGGTGACATCGGATCAAATGTTCATAGGTGCGAGTAATTTTCTATTGAAATACTCGTGCACGAATCTGAGGTCTGGTCCTGCCAGTTTATGTTCTCCAAGAGCGAGATCTCGATGTTCAAAACTACTCAAAACAGCATCTTTGGGTCAACAATTAGAAACTTTCTCATTTGCTACTGGACATTCGTCGTATTATCATGTGAAAACTGTGGCGACAACATCGAACGATATGACAGGTTGGAACAGTTTGTATATGATTGGTGGAACGACAAAATGCGATGGCGCTTGGTTCGGAGGTCTCGTGAATGGTAAACCGTTCATCGGTACGCAATGCGTTGTTGGATACCAAGTCGCTCCTCAAAGCTTGCTACCGAGTACAAAATACGCAATGGAATGGAAATATGATCCAAACACGAAAAAGTACGAAATCATAATCGATGGTGAAATTGTTTTGAGCGGGACTCAGGACTTCCCTGTAATGAACGGAGGTTACATCACTATCGGTGGCGGGGCGCATACATACGCTAATGAACTTTGGGGAGGTAGCATTGATTCGCTCGAATTAAATTGGTGCAGCGATCTCACAGATGCAAATTATTACAGCGCCGTGGAGAATTGTTTGCTCGAGGCTCCTGTGGATGGATTATGCCATACGTTCGGGTATTCAACGAATTCATTTGGACTAATGCCCGACTGGGATACGAGTTTAGTGACAAATATGGCGGGTTACGATGGATCTAAACACGTAGGGTTTGCCACGAGAATGGCATTTAACGGGGACATTTCGAAATGGGATACTGCTCAAGTGACGGACATGTCGTTCATGTTTTACCAAGCTTCAGCATTTAATCAAAAGATTGGGAATTGGAGCACAGTAAAAGTCACGGATATGAGTGGAATGTTTTTCAAAGCAGCTTTGTTTGATTCAGAAATAAAAAATTGGGATATTTCTTTGGTAACAAACCTAGCGCGCACGTTTTCTCAAGCATATGCGTTTAATCAGTCCATCGGTGCCTGGGATACGGCGAAAGTGAGGAATATGCAATCAACATTCTCTCAAGCCTTTAAATTTAATCAAAATATAAATTCGTGGAATACTGCAGCCGTGACTAACATGGAAGAAATGTTTGCGTACGCGTACTCGTTTGATCACACTGTTTATAGCTGGTCTGGAATAGCGGTAGCTTCTGAACAGAAGGGTATACTTAGAGGCGCCTCAAAGTTTCAGGACAAATTCATTTGCGCGAGCGATGAAGATGGCCCTCTGGATTCTTGCCACGAACCACATGTTTTGACCTCTGACGCAACGTTCCACGAAGCGGTCAGCGCTTGTCTTCAAGAAGCGCCCGTGGATGGTTTGTGCCACACCTTTGGGACGGTGACCAAGAAATTTGGCGTAATGCCAGAATGGGATACTAGTCTCGTTGAAAATATGGAGGCGGCGTTCAAAAATAAAACGCTCTTTAACGGTGACATTTCGAGATGGGATTTATCGAGCGTGACCTCCATCCGTGATATGTTCCATTCTGCCTCTTCTTTCAATCAAGACATCAGCGGTTGGGATGTTTCTCAAGTCACGAGCATGAGTGGAGTATTTTACGGAGCGTCTGCATTCGATAAAGATATCTCAAGCTGGAATGATTCTTCTGTCGTAACAAGTGCAGGAACATTTACTGGAGCGGAAGCATTTCTGGCTAAATTTACGTGTGGTATTGGTGGGGGAATCAACGAAGAAGTCGAAGTAAGTGCACGCCCAGTAAGTTCCTGCGTCTGCAAGCATGGGGAATGTTATCTCACGGATGGATCTTATTATCGTGCTGTCGTTCATTGTCTTCTCGAAGACCCATTTGGTGGTGTGTGTACATCGTGGGGTACAAAAACAACAAATTATGGAATTATGATGGAATGGAAAACCGGTCGCGTCACGGATATGGCTGGATTAGTTAATGGAAAATACGCGGGATTCGCATTGAAGAGTACTTTCAATGGGAATATTTCGAAATGGGACACATCGCACGTTACGAATTTCAGACACATGTTCTTTTCAGCGGCGAAATTTAACCAAGATATTAGTGAATGGAACATATCAAGCTCGAGCGACATGACATCGATGTTCGAAGGAGCTTCAATGTTTAATATTGATATCTCGAGTTGGGACGCTTCGAGCGCTACGAAAACGCAGAACATGTTTCGCAACGCTACGTCTTTCCAAGACAAATACACCTGTGATGACCCGGATTCCGGACCGAGTAGCACCTGCGAACAATCTCTCCTTTCAGATTTAACTTTTAGTGATGCAATTCAGAACTGTCTGTCAGAAAGTCCTGTATTTGGTGAGTGCCGAATGTACGGTCGCGCTTCGAAGTACGGCACGATGCCGAATTGGAACACAACTCTTGTGACAAACATGGGAGGATATATGTCTAGTGACTCTCACGTAAACAAGCGATTTAGTCAGAATGGAATATTCAACGGTGATATTTCGAGATGGGATACCTCACATGTTACAGATATGTCCACCATGTTTGGAAATTGCACGGCGTTCAATCAAAACATCAGCGGCTGGGATGTTTCGCTCGTTACTGACCTATCCAGTATGTTTTCCGGAGCGGATTCTTTTAACCAAGACATCGGGAACTGGATCACATCCCAAGTAACAGAATTAAGCTTCATGTTTCATTCTGCGAAATCGTTCGACCAAACCATGAGCGCTTTCGACACTTCTCGCTCTGTCAACATGGAATTTATGTTTGCCGGAGCCTCTTCATTCAATCACGAAATTGGTTTTTGGAACACGTCTCAAGTTACAAACATGCGGGGCATGTTTCAAGAAGCTTTGTCATTCAATAAGGACATTGGACTTTGGAACACGTCAGGTGTCACAAATATGGAAGTCATGTTTAAAAAAGCGCATTCGTTTAATCAAAATATATCCGCTTGGGACGATTCAGCTTTAACAAATTCAGCTGGAATGTTTGACGGAGCCACAGGGTTCCGAGCGAAATTTGTTTGTACCGATGCTTTGAGAGGACCTCCGAGTTCGTGTACAGGCCTTAATACAAGATGGATTGCTCCGAGTCCACCTCCATTAGCGCAGATAAGATCATCTAAGTCTGATAATTTGCCTCTCACTGATTCTAATTTGCGAGATGCGATTCGGATGTGCTTGACGATGCAGGAGTATGCCTATGCCGAGAATGGCCTCTGCGCGGCCTCTATGTACGGAGCGATGCCAGAATGGGATATCAGCAGTGTCACAAGTGTAAGGGAAGCATTTTCAGGCTTGCATACTTTTAACGCAGATATATCCAGTTGGGATACGTCACAAGTAACGGACATGTACGGTACATTTTCTCAAGCTCACTCGTTTAATGCAAAAATCGGCCGATGGAATACTTCCAGAGTTGAAAATATGCGCCGCACATTCTTGGAAGCTTGGTCGTTTGATCAAGACATCAGCTCCTGGAACACTTTTCACGTTAGTGACATGGGTTACATGTTCTATCGTGCTCATAAATTTAGTCACGATGTTTCAATTTGGACTGGAAGTGCAGCAAGTATAACTCAGGAAAGAATGTTCTTCTACGCGGATTCGTTCCAGGGAAAATTCACCTGTGACGACAGCAATGGAGGCCCAGCGAAATCGTGCAAATGTAATGCCAATTATTGCATGACTGACGTCATTTTCCATCAAGCTATCGCGCTATGTCTGAACGAAGCTCCATTGGATGGTAATTGTGCGGAGTACGGACTAAATTCGACGAAATATGGTTATATGCCAGACTGGGATGTTTCTCGCGTCACAAACATTTCACGCGCTTTCCAGCATAGGTACACTTTCAACGCAGACATCTCCAGGTGGAATTTGAGTGCAGTCACTGACATATCTTGGCTATTTAATGATGCGCGTGCATTCAACCAAGACATTTCCGGCTGGGACGTTTCTCGAGTGCAACACATGCAGCATGCGTTTGAGATGGCGTCTGCATTCAATTTTGACATTTCTGAGTGGAACGATTCTTCAGCGACTGATTACACAGACGTCTTCTTAAATGCGGTTGCTTTTCAAGCGCGCTTTGATTGCACTGACTCTGTCGATGGGCCACCAAGCTCGTGCACGTGCAATAATTCGTTTTGCCTATACAATGCAAACTTTCGTAGCGCCATTATAGAATGCTTGAACGAAGATCCAATCTACGGAAACTGCACAGCGTACGGTTCCGAGATTAAGAAGTTCGGCATCATGTCTGACTGGGACGTAAGTAAAATAACAAACATGGACGGGATTACTGGAGAGGAGGGAGCTCTCATTGGATTTGGTGGCAAAGCTACTTTTAACGCGAACATTTCAAATTGGGATGTTTCTCAGGTAACGTCCATGAGAGGTATGTTTTATCAAGCTTCTGCTTTCAATGCGGATATCAGCTCGTGGAAGACTACACTCGTAACTACGATGGAGTCTATGTTTTTCTCCGCGGCTACTTTTAACCAAAACGTTGGAAATTGGGACGTATCTCAAGTTTTGACAATGCGCGATATGTTTTCTAATGCTAGCTCGTTCAATCAGGACATTGGGGATTGGAATACGACCGCAGTGACAGACATGACGAGAATGCTTTCATCAGCATCTGTCTTTGGCTATGATTTATCTCACTGGTTGGGAACTGCGGCTTCAACAGCGCAGGAAGATATTATCCTTCAAGCGACAGCATTCAACACAAAATACACGTGTGACGATGCAAATAGAGGACCTTTTAATTCATGTGTGTATGATCAGCTCCCTCTGACAGATACAACATTTCAAAATGCTCTTTCTCTTTGTCTTACAGAATCTCCGGTTACTGGTGACTGCGTGGAATTTGGTTCATCATCAAACTATGGAGCCATGCCGTATTGGAATACTTCCTCTGTCACGAAGATGATTGGCTACGATGGTTCGAATAGCATCGGATTTAAGGGTAGGAAAGCGTTCAATGGCGATATTACGGCATGGGACACGTCCAGTGTTACTGATATGAGTTATCTGTTCGAGTACGCTTCTTCATTCAATCAGGACATAAGCAGCTGGGATACTTCAAGCTTGCGAGATATAGACTCGATTTTCCGGCACGCTTCTGCGTTCAACCAGAACATCGGATCGTGGAACACATCGCAGGTCACTGATATGAAGAATGCATTCAGTCACGCTGCTGCATTTAACGGCAACGTGAACCTATGGGTCTCTGCGGAGGTAATTAGTATACGCGGAATTTTTCGCGGAGCTGAGTCATTCAATCAAGATCTTTCGTCATGGATGATCACGCAGGCAGTCGATGCGAGCTATGCATTTTACGGAGCTAGCTCGTTCAAGTACTCACTATCTTCTTGGTCTGGTAACGTAGCGACTTTACCCCAGAAAGACATGTTTAGAGATGCCATCGCATTTCAAGCGCTTTTTGTTTGCACGAGTAGCTACGATGGCCCAGCTGCTTCATGTGCGAGTCGCGATTCTGTATTATCAGATGCATCCTTTCACGATGCCGTCAAGCATTGCCTTTCGGAGGACCCGGTTCACGGATTGTGCGTGAATTACGGTTTTGTGACGACTCATTTTGGGCTCATGCCTGATTGGGACGTCAGCCGCGTCACGCGAATGTCTGGTTTGAGTGGTACGAATTCAATTTCTTACGGGTTCCGCGGTGCGACTATTTTCAATGGCGATATTTCGAAATGGGATACATCACATGTCACGGATATGAGTTTCATGTTTGAAAACGCTCTTGCTTTCAATTCAGACATAAGCGGTTGGGTAGTGAGCCGGGTGACTGATATGCGAGGGATGTTCAAAAATGCAGCTTCGTTCAACCAGTACATTGGTGAATGGCAAACGCATCAGGTGACAACCATGAATGCGATGCTGAGTGGTGCTTCGGCTTTTTCGCACGATTTATCGTCCATGAGTACTTTGAATGTTTATGATTTTCAAGACATGCGTGTAGGGGCTTTGGCGTTTCATGAAAAATTTTTATGTCCCGACGAGACATCTGGATCGTTGAGCTCGTGCGTTTGCCGCTCGTCACATTGCCTATCGGACGAAACGTTCTCAGAAGCCTTGGAAGAGTGTCTCAAAGAATCTACCGTGGATGGTTTGTGCACTGAGTACGGCCTCGTGAAGACAAAATATGGCGTCATGTCAGACTGGGACGTTAGTAACGTGACAAATATGGGCTCAATACAACAAACTGATCCATTGGTGTTTGACTACACCACTTCAAGTTGTTCCTCTGACGGATGGCTTAATAATGGGAACACCGTTTCGTGCACGCAATGCGGCAGCTACGGATATGTTCTCGGAGGATACGGCCAGCTTGGTAACGGCGCAGAATTGCGAAAGACGTTTTCTGACTTGCCAGAGCACTCTGAGTTGAGTTTGAACGTGAACTTGGTGAAAATCGATTCTTGGGACGGTGAAAAGTTTTACGTATATATCGACGATGCGCTCGTCTACACTTCGCGTCCATTCTATCATAATCAGGGCTCAAACGTATGTGGCGGGGGATCGGGTGAAGAGCAACTCAACGTCCAGATCAATGTAACGCATTCGTTAAGCACGGCAACTGTGCGACTGACGACGAATTTAAATGAGGGTTCAACGAATGAGGCTTTTGGTCTGAGTTCTTTCACGCTTGGATTCATCCTCGATGGCAGTGTGGTGAATAGCGTTTTATCCAAGTTTCCAGAGTTCAATGCGGATATTACGAGATGGAATACCATCCACGTCACCTCCATGACGCGCTTGTTCTTTGGCGCCTCAAGTTTCGATCGGGACTTGACCGCATGGAAAGGTCCGGCAACCTACAAAGTTCAAAAAGATATCTTTCTGAACGCCACCTCGTTTCAATCAAAGTTTGCGTGCTCTGATAAAGATTCGGGTCCTCTGCGCACTTGCTCGTGTAAGTCTGACGTGTGCATTACCAGCGCAACTTTTGAGCTTGCGTTTGAGAGATGCTTGGCGGAGGATCCATTCTTTGGGCTTTGCTCTGTTTACGGCTTGACGACTACTAAGTATGGCCTCATGCCGCAGTGGGATACTAGTCGCGTGATTGATATGAGTCGATCGCGTGCCACTGCCTTTCCCATCTTTAATGGAGACGTATCCAACTGGGATACATCGCACGTGACCAGCATGTCGAATTTGTTCTCATCTTGTTCGTCTTTTAATCGGGACATATCGAAATGGGATACGTCTCGGGTTATAGACATGTCTGGCATGTTTCAAGACGCTACGGCTTTTAATCAGGATATTTCAAAATGGTATGTCGGGAGCGTTCAAAACACGACGTACATGTTCCGCAATGCTGAAATATTTCAACGCGATCTTACAATGTGGAAGGGGGAATTTTCCTACGTTTTGCAAGAAGAAATGTTTAAAGGTGCTCGAAAGTTTCTGGAGCGATTTTCCTGCTTGGACGCGAATGATGGACCTCTGAATACGTGCAAGTGCAATTCTGATATTTGCTTGTCAGATGCATCCTTTCACGATGCCGTCAAGCATTGCCTTTCGGAGGACCCGGTTCACGGATTGTGCGTGAATTACGGTTTTGTGACGACTCATTTTGGGCTCATGCCTGATTGGGACGTCAGCCGCGTCACGCGAATGTCTGGTTTGAGTGGTACGAATTCAATTTCTTACGGGTTCCGCGGTGCGACTATTTTCAATGGCGATATTTCGAAATGGGATACATCACATGTCACGGATATGAGTTTCATGTTTGAAAACGCTCTTGCTTTCAATTCAGACATAAGCGGTTGGGTAGTGAGCCGGGTGACTGATATGCGAGGGATGTTCAAAAATGCAGCTTCGTTCAACCAGTACATTGGTGAATGGCAAACGCATCAGGTGACAACCATGAATGCGATGCTGAGTGGTGCTTCGGCTTTTTCGCACGATTTATCGTCCATGAGTACTTTGAATGTTTATGATTTTCAAGACATGCGTGTAGGGGCTTTGGCGTTTCATGAAAAATTTTTATGTCCCGACGAGACATCTGGATCGTTGAGCTCGTGCGTTTGCCGCTCGTCACATTGCCTATCGGACGAAACGTTCTCAGAAGCCTTGGAAGAGTGTCTCAAAGAATCTACCGTGGATGGTTTGTGCACTGAGTACGGCCTCGTGAAGACAAAATATGGCGTCATGTCAGACTGGGACGTTAGTAACGTGACAAATATGGGCTCAATACAACAAACTGATCCATTGGTGTTTGACTACACCACTTCAAGTTGTTCCTCTGACGGATGGCTTAATAATGGGAACACCGTTTCGTGCACGCAATGCGGCAGCTACGGATATGTTCTCGGAGGATACGGCCAGCTTGGTAACGGCGCAGAATTGCGAAAGACGTTTTCTGACTTGCCAGAGCACTCTGAGTTGAGTTTGAACGTGAACTTGGTGAAAATCGATTCTTGGGACGGTGAAAAGTTTTACGTATATATCGACGATGCGCTCGTCTACACTTCGCGTCCATTCTATCATAATCAGGGCTCAAACGTATGTGGCGGGGGATCGGGTGAAGAGCAACTCAACGTCCAGATCAATGTAACGCATTCGTTAAGCACGGCAACTGTGCGACTGACGACGAATTTAAATGAGGGTTCAACGAATGAGGCTTTTGGTCTGAGTTCTTTCACGCTTGGATTCATCCTCGATGGCAGTGTGGTGAATAGCGTTTTATCCAAGTTTCCAGAGTTCAATGCGGATATTACGAGATGGAATACCATCCACGTCACCTCCATGACGCGCTTGTTCTTTGGCGCCTCAAGTTTCGATCGGGACTTGACCGCATGGAAAGGTCCGGCAACCTACAAAGTTCAAAAAGATATCTTTCTGAACGCCACCTCGTTTCAATCAAAGTTTGCGTGCTCTGATAAAGATTCGGGTCCTCTGCGCACTTGCTCGTGTAAGTCTGACGTGTGCATTACCAGCGCAACTTTTGAGCTTGCGTTTGAGAGATGCTTGGCGGAGGATCCATTCTTTGGGCTTTGCTCTGTTTACGGCTTGACGACTACTAAGTATGGCCTCATGCCGCAGTGGGATACTAGTCGCGTGATTGATATGAGTCGATCGCGTGCCACTGCCTTTCCCATCTTTAATGGAGACGTATCCAACTGGGATACATCGCACGTGACCAGCATGTCGAATTTGTTCTCATCTTGTTCGTCTTTTAATCGGGACATATCGAAATGGGATACGTCTCGGGTTATAGACATGTCTGGCATGTTTCAAGACGCTACGGCTTTTAATCAGGATATTTCAAAATGGACTGGATATGCCGCCTCTCACGCGCAGCAAGGCATGCTTCTCGGAGCTGATGCATTCCAAAGTAAATTTATATGCCTTCAGGCAAATGAGGGACCTGCTGGATCTTGTGACGAGATTCGTTCAGATTGGACTTCCCCTCCTCCAATCGCTCCTTTCCCTCCGAATTCATCACCGTTCCAGCAACCATTTCCACCGCTATCGCCACAATCGCCACCATTTCCACCATCGCCACCACTTCCACCACCACCACCGTTTCCTGCGCCACCACCGCCGCTGCCATCTTCGCCACCGATACCACCACCCTCTCCGCCTTTGCCACCGTCACCTCCTCCTCCTCCTCCCTCGCCTCCTTCGCCTCCACCGGCTGTGCGCGGATCTCAAAACGCTCCGTATTCGAGTATTTCTCAAGTCGATGTGGACGATGTTTCCGACGGTCTTTACTGGTTTGTCAATAGTGAACGTCAAATCCAACAGCTCTACGTTCATAACTTCGGAGCGTTTGCGTCCCCGAATCGGTACGTCTTGATCGCTTCGAACAACGCGAAAGAGTCTGTTATTCCAACCGGTACGGAGAAGAACAGTTTCAACTACCGA
>Ga0213869_10002775_pt1 | contig 11943 bp, 9 predicted proteins | sample PICome_10_FD_160083 | JGI IMG/M metagenome (GOLD analysis project Ga0213869, IMG submission 160083) | Coastal seawater microbial communities near Pivers Island, North Carolina, United States - PICO132 | ecosystem: Environmental > Aquatic > Marine > Coastal | place: USA: North Carolina...
AAATAAATAAATAAAGAAACAAACAATTACCAAAAGCCAACAGCCAGGGGCTAAAAGCAAGAAATAATGAGTAACACCATAATAGATACCAATTTCAATTTTCCAGGTCAAAAAAGCGTTTACAAAGGAAAAGTAAGAGCCGTATATAATATTAACGATGAAGAGTTGGTCATGGTAGCGACCGATAGGCTTTCAGCATTCGATGTTGTGATGCCAAAAGGCATTCCATACAAAGGGCAAATACTAAATCAAATCGCTACCAAAATGATGGCAGCTACTCAAGATTTAGTTCCTAATTGGTTAACCGCAACTCCAGACCCAAATGTGGCTGTAGGGCATTTATGCGAGCCTTTTAAAGTAGAAATGGTAATTCGTGGCTACATGTCTGGGCATGCCGCACGTGAGTATAAATTAGGCAAGCGCATGCTTTGTGGCGTTGCTATGCCAGAAGGCATGAAAGAGAATGATAAGTTCCCAGAACCTATCATTACACCAGCCACCAAGGCAGAAATGGGCGACCATGATGAAGATATTTCTCGTGAAGATATTTTAAAACGTGGTATTGTTTCAGAAGCAGATTATGTGGTTTTAGAAGATTATACGCGTAAATTATTCCAACGAGGTTCTGAAATAGCAGCATCAAGAGGCTTAATTTTAGTAGATACTAAATATGAATTTGGTAAAACTAAAGACGGACAAATTGTATTGATTGACGAAATACACACACCAGATTCCTCACGTTATTTTTATGCCGATGGTTATCAAGAGCGTCAAAATAACAATGAAACCCAAAAACAACTCTCTAAGGAGTTTGTCCGCCAATGGTTAATAGCCAATAACTTTCAAGGCTTAGAAGGGCAAACTGTGCCTTTTATGAGCGACGAGTATATTCAAACCGTTTCTGAGCGTTATATCGAACTTTACGAAAACATTACAGGAGAAATTTTTGTTAAAGCTGATGTTTCTAATATTCAGGAACGTATTAAAAAGAATGTTTTAACGTATTTAAAGTAAAAACAAATTAGAACTTATAAATCAAAAAGACCTTGCTGAAAACTAGGTCTTTTTTTTAAGTTTAATAACAACCATTCATAAATCCGTAAAGTCGGTAGACTTTCAGCAGCAGTACTTAACCCTTACTATTTTTATACTTTTTTAGCTCTTGTTTTTCTATTTAAAGCTAATATTTACGACGATAATAGAAAGAATAGTTATCAACTCTGGACAGTTAATAATTCAATGTAACCACTCTGTCATTTAAAGGTTGCTCATTTCTGTAATTATTAATAGGCATATTGTTTCTAAGCTTTAAAACCTCTTCAACTGATAAAATAATAGGTTCTTTAAAGACAATCCAATTAACACCTTCGCTGCATGGTGGCGTGGTTAAAGAACCACTATAGGAGTAGTAGTGTTTGTCTTCTAAAAATAAACTTGATAGATCTATCTTTTGATGAATGTCTTTAGTTACTCCATTTTTAATGGGTAAAAAGCTTTCAAAAAACTCAAAGAGTTGGCTTTCTTCGCCTTCTTCACCTAATAATCCTAAAACGGTTATGCTTCCAGATTTGCTAACATGAACTAAGTGCATTTCAATAGGGTAAATAACGCCGTTTATTTTATGTTCTGCGGGTTCGTGGAAATGGATTTGCTTTAAATGATACGTTTCATTTTTGTAATTAATAGAATCGCCTGCTTCAAAATCAAACTGAACGGAGTGTCCGTTGTTTTCAACTTCGCTTAAAAGTGTTGTTGGTGTATATTGAATTTTTAAATCGCCTTTAATTTTTACAGAATCTGCGTCTTTATTTATAATATTTATCGGCGATTGGTGTTTGCCATCGCAATCGGAATTCTTTTCAACTTCGACCCAATTTTCTGGCGAGGTTTCACCAGAATAACTCCAGTGATGTGTGTTTTCGGTTTCTGCAGCATGGGATGTTTTTGGTGCTTGTTTGCAAGCCACTACAGCTAGTAAAATAGTTAAGGAAAGTAAACAAAGTTTCGCATTCATAATATGATAATTTGAAAAATTTTAATCCTACAAAATTACTATTATCACAGAGTCAAAAGCTTACTTTTATCATGTTTTGAAGATTTTTACGAAGTTTTTTTCTAAACTTAAAAAATGTCTAGCGCCTGCGTTGTCCTGAAAATTCCATAGCCTCGCCTTTCCCAAAACCATAACTAACACCAAAGGTTACAAAGCGACCGCGTTGTCTGCTATTAAACAAATAAAAGTCGGGTTGCGTTGTGGTGGTTTGGTCTATTCTTGACGCAAAAACATCGCGAATACTTAAATTTAAAATCACTTTTCCTTTTAGAATCTTTTTTCTTAAACCAAGGTCTGCAAAAAGATTATCGGCAATTTTATTCTGAACGGTTTTAAATTTTGATCTATAATCGCCAGAGATTTCTAAATCAAATTCTGCAGGAAGTTTAAATTTTGTGGTTAGACTAGTGGCCCATCGATTACCTTTAAAATCAAAAGATATCATATCAAAAGCCCCTTTTCTAGTAAAATAATTAATATTAAAATCACCATTTATTGAGAACCATTTTGAGGGCGCATATTTTCCGTTGGCTTCAAAACCTATAGTTGTATTTGTACCCACATTTTCTGGTTGGGAGGTGCTTATGTTATTTTCAAAAGTTGAAATACGTTCAACAACATCAACGGTGTATCGGTTATATAAACTAAAATTTAATGAGGCTTTACCAATTTTATGGATGCTAGTAATATCATATGAATCTGTGTATTCTGGCAACAAATCAGGATTTCCGGTAGAGATGCTAAAGTTGTTTCGAATGTTTGAAAACGGATTTAATTCTCTCAATCTGGGTCTTCGTATTCTTTTTGAATATCCCGCTTGTAACGAAAAATCATCATTCACTTTATAAGAGGTATGAATACTCGGAAACAAGTTGGTGTAGTCTTTTCCGTTGAATTCGTTGGTGGTTTCCAACAAGGTACTAAGATTCGTGTTTTCTAACCGAACACCAAGTTTAAGACCCCAAACGTCGCCTTCATAAGCTGCGGTGGTATAAATACCTAAAACCTTTTGATTAAAATCAAAAATATTCGTTAAATCTGGATTGTTAACCCAATCGTTATTCACAAAATCGCTCACTGCAAAATCGTTAGACACACTATTTATAACATATTGTGAACCTGTTTCAATCGTATATTTTTCTAAAAACGGATGGGTGTAGTCTAACTTAAATGTATAATCTTCTAACTTGTAATCAGTACGTGTTTTTTGTTGAAAATCATCATCATCACCTGTAATCGTAGTGTTTTCAAAGTCTGAAAATTGGTCTTTACGAAAAGAACTTCCTAAGGCACTAAATAATAAACTTTGTTCTTTATGTCTATTAAAGTTCTTTTTGTATTGTAATTCGTATTTTAATTTTGGGTTATCGGCCTCTGTTTTTTCATCTCGTATCCAACTATCTGTAATCGAATTTGAAGCATCTGTTCGATTGAAATTTGTTTTTGCATATTGGTCTTCTACTTCATAGGCATAAGATCCGGAAAGGGTTACAACATTATTATCGTTTATAAAATAATCCGCTCCAATAAGGATGTTGCTAAATTTTTCATCAAATTCACTGTCTCCAGAACTTGTAATAGTTGTATTATTTATTAAATCTTGATTTATAGATTTACGCTCAGTAGGGTATGTGCGAATTCCAAAACCTAACTGACTAAATAGATTAAATTTTTCGGTACGTTTATTAACACTTAACCCAAAGCTATTACTATTAGGAACGCCAAAATTTATAGTTGCTGATCCATTTATACCTCGTTTTTCAGATTTTTTAATAATAATATTGATAATTCCTGAAGTACCTTCTGCATCATATTTAGCTGACGGGTTCGTAATAACTTCAACTTTCTCAATCATATCTGCAGTAATACTTCCTAAAGCATTACCGTCTGCACTCGCTAGAACGGATGGTTTTCCGTTAATAAGTATTTGTACGCCCTGACTGCCTCGTAAACTTACCTCGCCTTCAATATTTACATTTACTGAAGGGATATTATTTAAAACATCTAAGGAACTTGCACCAGTAGAACTTAAATCTTTGCCAACATTAAATACACGTTTATCAAGCTGGAATTCCATTTGAGATCTTTCAGCACGAACAACAATTTCATCTAAAACTTGATTGTCTTCAGATAATATGATTGTTTTTAAATCGATTTTGTTTTTTACAATTTTAAAACCTTTGAACGTCTTTGTTTCAAAACCAATAAAACTCACTTCAATATAGAAATCTGTCGCATTCGTTTTTAATGAAAAAGTGCCATTTTGAGATGTTATCGTTCCCGTTAAAGGTTTTTTAGAACCGTTGTCTAATACTGATATGGTTGCATACTCTACTGGAAGATTATTGTTGCTTTCTAAAACTTTTCCAGTAATTATAACTTGTGTGTTTTGAGCTGAAACAAAACTTAACCCGAAGCATAAGAGTAATATTATAACTAAATTATTGTGCATGACTTGTTAAAAAAAAGGTGATATTTTCATAGCAAAGATATATTTAAAGACTGAATTATTTTTCCTTTTTACGCGCTTTTGCCAAACGATTAAAAGTTAGACATAAATCTAATCAATAAGATAAATGGTCTTATTAATCTATCTGCTAAATATTAATTGTAGGCGATACTACCTGTTTTTAAATGTATCTATCATTTTTCGTGTCAAATTATAAACAAACGCATTGGTTTTAGCATAATGGAACGATATAAAACAAACCACAACCATAAACAGAACAGCTCCTAAAATTGCAGTAGTCGGATCTAATGAATTACTTAAAAACTTTTTTAATCCATAGCCTGTAAAACTTCCGTAGAGTAAAATAAAATGTATTACATAAATGGATAATGTTTTTTCACCTATCCTTGCAATTATAGATTGTTTTAAAAAGCGTTCTAACGAATAAAAAACGCCAAACAAAATGAGTACATCACCAAGTCTAGAAAATAGGTAATTGTAGTTGGCGCTCATTTTAAACAATTCTATATCCGTTGCATCATAAAGCTTTAATAAAAACCATGATGAATAATAAATAAGAAATCCACCCACAATAAAAAAGGTGATAATTGTAAAGAGCTTAAAGCGATCACGATGCACATGTCTAAAAAATACCGTAGAAATAAAGGCACCAAAAGCCGAATATCCGAACCATGGTAAAATGGTAAATACAGAGCCATTTGATTTTGTTACATAGTTGGCAATGATTTGTGGAACATGGTCTAAAGTCAAGTTTCTGTAAAGCGGTTCAGTAACAAAACAAATACACCCTGTGGTAAATAGAACAATAGAAAAAATATAACTGTATTTTTTAAAAAGAATATGTAAACCCACCAAAAAAATTAATGATACACCAATACACTGCAACACATCAACGACAAGAAAATAAGAACTAAAAGACCCAGAGAGCCAACTAAAAACATTAATGCGTAAGCTATAGCCAATGGCAAGAAGCAGTAAACCTCTAAATAATCCTTTTTTTATTCTGGGTTTATCATTGCCTTTAGCATAAGCACGCAATAGTAAATAGGCAAAAACCAAACCTGAAATAGTAAAAAAAGTAGGAGCCGTAATCCCCCTAAAATAAGACCAAATAGTATACGCTGTATTTGATTTGTCCTTATAGAATGGTGCTAATAAAGTATCAATAAAATGACCTTGAAGCATCATTAATATAGCAAATGCTCTAACGGCATCTATAAAATATAAGCGATTAGATTGCGCCATAAGTTGATTTAACAAGGATAAATATACTTTTAAATTATCGAATCAGAATGTTTGTAAAGTGATATATTTATAAAATAATTTTAAATATGGAGCAACTCATTAAAACCTTTTCAGACTGCGCATGGGGAATACCTTTGGTAGTTTTGCTTATTGGTGGCGGATTGTATCTTTTAATTTTATCAAGATTTTTACCATTTCGTTATATTGGTCATGCTATTCAAGTACTACGAGGGAAGTATGACGACCCAAATGACCCAGGGCAAATTTCACATTTTAAAGCCTTAACAACAGCATTATCTTCTACCATTGGTATGGGGAATATTGCAGGAGTAGCTGTCGCTATTTCGGTTGGTGGTCCGGGAGCCATGTTCTGGATGTGGATAAGTGCTATAGTTGGAATGTCTACTAAGTTTTTTACTTCAACTTTAGCTATTATGTATCGCGGCAAAGATAGTGCAGGGGAGTTACAAGGAGGTCCTATGTATTTTATTATGGAAGGGTTGGGTAAATCATGGAAACCTCTAGCGGTTATGTTTAGTTTAGCAGGCATGTTTGGTGCTTTACCAGTTGTAAATGCCAATCAGTTAACGCAGGCTATAAATGATATTGTTCTTATACCTAATGGTATTGAAGTTGGCTTTACCTCTAATGCGATAGTTGCTATTGTATTAGTTTCGCTAACATCTGTTATTATTCTTGGTGGTTTAAAACGAATTAGCAATGCGGCTTCTAAAATGGTGCCTTCAATGGTCATTTTGTATTTTGTTTTGGTGCTGTTTATTCTGATTTCTAATTATGAGGTTGTTCCGAAATACTTCGTGATGATTTTTACAGATGCATTTACTGCGGAAAATTTTAAAGGCGAGCCGTTTTTTGGTGGTGTCCTTGGTGCTTTGATTCTTTTAGGAATTCGTAGAGGTGCGTTTTCAAATGAAGCGGGTATTGGTACAGCACCCATGGCCCACGGCGCAGCAAAAACCGATGAGCCTGTTCGTGAAGGTTTAGTTGCTATGTTAGGCCCTGCTATAGATACTTTAATAGTGTGTACGCTCACAGCTTTGGCTATTTTGGTGACTGGTGTTTGGGAAACTACATCAGATAATGGTGTTAGCTTAACGGCTTCTGCATTTAATCATGCCATGCCAGGATTTGGTGCTTATTTACTAATGATTTGTGTGTTAATTTTCAGTGTATCTTCATTGTTTTCTTATGCCTATTACGGTAGTAAATGTTTGTCGTTTTTAATTGGTGCAGATAAGAAACATTATTATAATTATATATACATTATTAGTATCATATTGGCTGTAACTACGCCGTTTAGTATGATGCTAAACCTAATTGATGGTGTGTTTGCGCTTATGGCAATTCCAACGATGATTTCTACAATAATAATGGCGCCGAGAGTGGTGAAAGAAATTAAAGGGTATTTGGAACGAATTAAAGAAGATTGATTTTTGAAATTGAAACATATACATCCTGTTTTTGGATCATTCGTGCACTACGAATTACTTAAACACCATTAAATCTATTTTTTTTAAAATAGGATAAATTGAAACTATCTAAATGTTTAAATAAGATATAGTAATGCGAGTTTTTTACATTCTACAATTAAATTATTACATCTATGTTTAAGAAAACTAAATCGAATTAAATTATGACTAACAAAAACAATGCAAAAGCCTATTGGAAGGAAAATATAAGGTATGTTCTCATATTAATGTTTATATGGTTTATAGTATCATTTGGTGCTGGAATTCTATTTAAAGATGTTCTCAATTCTTTTAAAATTGGAGGTTTTAAATTGGGCTTTTGGTTTGCACAACAAGGCTCCATGTATGTGTTTGTTGTTTTAATATTTGTATATGTACGTTTAATGAATAAACTCGATAAGAAATATGGTTATGATGCATAGTTTATTAGTTGAAGGTATTGGTGTTCAAAATTGGACATATATTTTAGTAGGCATTACATTTACAATTTATATCGGTATTGCTATTTATTCCAGAGCAGGCTCTACCAAGGAGTTTTATGTAGCCGGAGGTGGCGTTTCACCTTTAGCAAACGGAATGGCTACCGCTGCCGATTGGATGAGTGCTGCGTCATTTATTTCTATGGCAGGTATTATTTCGTTTGCAGGTTATGATGGTGCTGTATATTTAATGGGCTGGACAGGTGGTTATGTGCTTTTAGCATTATTACTGGCACCTTACTTGCGTAAGTTTGGAAAGTTTACGGTTCCCGATTTTATTGGTGACCGTTATTATTCTAATACAGCACGTTTTGTGGGTGTTATTTGTGCGATTTTAGTGTCTTTTACCTATGTAGCAGGACAAATGCGAGGTGTAGGATTAGTGTTTTCTCGTTTTTTAGAAGTTGATATAAATACTGGTGTGATAATAGGGATGCTTATCGTATTGTTTTATGCAGTACTTGGTGGTATGAAAGGCATTACATATACCCAAGTGGCACAATATTGTGTATTGATTTTTGCATTTATGGTGCCTGCTATTTTTATTTCTATCCAAATGACAGGAAACCCAATTCCTCAATTAGGTTTTGGTGGTACATTGGCGGATGGTTCAGGAACTTATTTACTTGATAAATTAGATGGATTAAGTACTGATCTTGGTTTTGCTGAATATACTGAAGGCTCAAAATCAATGATAGATGTTTTTGCTATTACATTAGCATTAATGGTTGGTACAGCAGGTTTACCTCATGTTATTGTGCGATTTTTTACAGTAAAACGCGTAAAAGATGCTCGTAAATCTGCGGGTATAGCTTTATTACTTATTGTCATTTTATATACTACGGCACCAGCAGTAGCTGTTTTTGCTAGAACAAATATGATAGAGACCGTTTCAAATAAACCTTATGCTGAGGTCCCTGTGTGGTTTAAAAAATGGGAAACTACAGGTTTAATTACGTTTACGGATAAAAATAATGATGGACACATCCAATATGTGGCTGATAAATCTAAAAACGAATTAGTAGTAGATAATGACATTATGGTTTTAGCAAATCCAGAAATAGCAAACTTACCAGATTGGGTTATTGCCTTAGTTGCAGCGGGAGCATTAGCAGCAGCATTATCAACCGCAGCAGGATTATTATTAGTTATTTCTGCATCCGTTTCTCATGATTTAATTAAGAAAATAATAAACCCAAATATTTCCGAAAAAAATGAATTAGCTGCTGCACGTTTGTCGGCAGTAGTAGCTGTATTTGTTGCTGGATATTTTGGAATTAATCCTCCTGGATTTGTTGCCGCAACCGTAGCCTTGGCCTTTGGTTTAGCAGCAGCTTCATTTTTTCCAGCTATTATTTTGGGTATTTTTTATAAAAAAATGAATAAAGAAGGTGCTATCGCAGGTATGGTTGTTGGTATAACGACCATGCTATTATACATGGTGAAATATAGGCTGGGTTGGTTTGATGATGTGTTGCCAGATAAGAGCGAATGGTGGTTCGGAATTTCACCTGAAGGTTTTGGTACTGTTGCAATGATTTTAAATTTTATAGTATCTATAGTTATTATGAAATTCACACCAGATCCTCCCCAAGATGTTCAGGATATCGTTGAAAATATAAGAATACCTAGCGGTGCAGGAGATGCTACGCATTAATGTATAAAAGTCTTTTTCTGTAGATAAATTTATGTTGTTCGTAGAAAAAGTTTAATGTATTACCTTATATTTTATTAATTTAGAACGCACATCATAGGATTAAAGAATTCAAAAGAAAACCAATGAGTAATTACCACATAAAACATTTAGAAGAATACTATCAAGTTTATAGAAAATCGGTTAGAGAACCCGAAAACTTTTGGGAAGAAATTGCTGAAGAACATTTTATGTGGCAACGTAAATGGGATAAGGTATTAAGTTGGGATTTTAGTAAACCCGAAGTAAAATGGTTTGAAGGCGCTCAATTAAATATTACTGAGAATTGTATTGACAGACATTTAGCAACACGAGGTGAAAAAACGGCTATTCTTTTTGAACCTAATGACCCATCTGAAAAAGCAGAACATATTACTTATAATCAATTGTACGCAAGAGTAAATCAGTTTGCTAATGTTTTAAAAGATCAAGGTGTTAAAAAAGGAGATCGCGTTTGTATTTACCTTCCTATGATTCCTGAATTAGCTATTTCTGTTTTGGCTTGCGCCCGAATAGGTGCTATACATTCAGTGGTATTTGCAGGATTTTCCGCAACAGCATTATCAACTAGAATTAACGATTCCGATTGTAAGATGGTTATAACGAGTGATGGATCTTATAGAGGTGCCAAAACCATCGATTTAAAAGGCATTGTAGATGAAGCTTTAGAAGATTGCTCATGCATTGAAACAGTTTTAGTCGCAAAGCGCATTCAGTCAAATATCAATATGAAACCGGGACGTGACAAATGGTTACAACCACTTTTAGATAACGCTTCCGCTATATGTGAAGCAGAAATAATGAATGCTGAAGATCCATTATTTATTCTTTATACATCAGGCTCTACAGGAAAACCTAAAGGGATGGTGCATTCTACTGCTGGTTATATGGTGCATACTGCTTATACGTTTAAGAATGTGTTTCAATATAAAGAAGATGATGTGTATTGGTGTACGGCCGATATAGGGTGGATTACCGGACATAGTTATATTGTTTACGGACCATTAGCAAACGGAGCAACAACGGTTATGTTTGAAGGTGTGCCAAGTTATCCAGACTTTGGTCGTTTTTGGGAGATTGTAGAAAAACATAAAGTAAACCAATTTTATACAGCGCCAACTGCTATTAGAGCATTAGCAAAAGAGGGTTTAGAGTTGGTTGAAAAATATAATTTGTCATCATTAAAAGTTTTAGGTTCTGTTGGCGAACCTATCAACGAAGAAGCGTGGCATTGGTACAATGATAATATTGGCAAAAAGAAAAGCCCAATTGTAGATACATGGTGGCAAACTGAAACAGGAGGTATTATGATTACACCAATTCCGTTTGTAACACCAACAAAACCTACCTATGCAACATTGCCGTTTATTGGCATTCAACCTGCTTTAATGGATGAAAACGGAAAAGAATTAAAAGGTAATCAGGTGGAAGGGAGACTATGTATAAAGTTCCCATGGCCTAGTATAGCACGAACCATTTGGGGAAATCATCAACGTTATAAAGACACCTATTTCTCAGCATATGAAAATAAATACTTTACCGGAGATGGGGCCTTACGCGATGAAGTTGGTTATTATAGGATAACGGGAAGGGTAGATGATGTTATTATAGTTTCGGGGCATAATTTAGGTACAGCACCTATAGAAGATGCTATTAATGAACATCCAGCAGTGTCAGAATCTGCCATTGTCGGCTTTCCACATGATGTAAAAGGAAATGCGCTTTATGGTTATGTTATTTTAAAAGATACAGGAGAATCTAGAGACCAAAATAACCTAAGAAAAGAAATTAATCAGATTATTACCGAACATATAGGCCCAATTGCTAAGTTGGATAAAATCCAATTTACAAATGGCTTACCTAAAACCCGTTCAGGTAAAATTATGCGTCGAATTTTACGTAAAATTGCGCATAAAGACACAAGTAATTTGGGAGACACAAGTACGTTGTTGAACCCTGAGGTTGTTCAGGATATTATGGATAATGTGTTGTAAATATCATAAACAAAAAGGCTTAAACTAAAACTTATTTTTCAAAAAAAAGTCTACCTCATAAATCTATTCACATGAAATTTTGGGGATAGGAATATTTTTATTATTACTAATTAAAGTACTTTCTGCCTTTAAAAAAATTAGTTGTTCAACCGTTTTAATCGCAATAATTTCACTTTCTAAGTTTAGGTAGTTTTTACCAAAGCCCATTTATTATTAAATTACATTTAACTTAAAAGTTATTTGAAAAATAATAATTAACTAATATTAATTTTCTTAAAAGTTAAATTAAGGATAAAAATAGTATTAACTTTAGATAATATTTGTTAAAACCCTAAAATAAAATTCATAACAAAAGTTAAGCCGTATGCTACTCATATTGCATGTAAAGTTCAGAGTGGTACTTAAGGCATAATTAATAATATAAACACTAAACAGATAATCATGGCAAAATCACAAGATTCAAAGAAAAATGTAAAAAAAGAACCTCTTTTAACACCAAAAGAAAAGAAAGCGGCAAAA
>Ga0213869_10002776_pt1 | contig 11942 bp, 12 predicted proteins | sample PICome_10_FD_160083 | JGI IMG/M metagenome (GOLD analysis project Ga0213869, IMG submission 160083) | Coastal seawater microbial communities near Pivers Island, North Carolina, United States - PICO132 | ecosystem: Environmental > Aquatic > Marine > Coastal | place: USA: North Carolina...
CATAATAGTAATAAGGTGTATTAGGGCGTATATGTGTTATACGATCTCTTTCAAAGGCAGCAATTGCCCAGCCACCTTCATCAACTAATGACTTGTTTTTAATTAATTGGTTTGTTGTTTTGCTATGATCAGATATATAAAATTGCATACAGCTATTTATGATTATTATATTAGTAGTTAATTACATTTCTATATGAATAACATTACTGCAATTAATTTCATCTAAGTCTATCTCGCTTTTATTAGTACAGTACCCTAACGGAATCTTGCCTATAATAAATGGATCATGTGGTACTTTATGATCTTCTAAATATTTTTTAAAATTATCATGACCTAGTACTGCATTTGTAAATGCGTTGGGTTGCCATTCAAACCCAATGTGTGCATATTGATCAATATTTGTAATATCAAACGGTAATGGATTATCCATGTCAAGCCAGCAAGTTAAATACTCTTTACCCAACACACTAAACGGAAGCCATATATCAGGATCAGTATCAAATGTACAATACTTTCTATATTCGTTATCTATTGGATAAACATCAAACATGCGTTGGTTTTCGTCTGTATTCCTCCAACGTTGAATAATATGATCACCATCTTTTTGTTGAAAGCCTAACTCAAATAGTTCTTGCTTGCGTGGAGTAATAACGGTTTCTTCATACTCATGTATTTGGCAATTCATTTCATAAAAGATTTTATTTAATTCATTGCTATTCTTGCCTGTGTAATCTAAATCCCAATCACCGTGAGCATCATCCCAATTGTATTCTCGCCAATGAGTATACTTTGCGTTAACCATATCGTCAATGCTTGCGTTTGGTAAGTCCCACCATTTTTGCGTAAAACTTCCGTGTGTAATATAGTGATGTATTTTGTTTAAAAAACTTTGAGGTTGGTCGTGATACATTTTACCTGGAAAGTTAATATCGTATTTGTATCTAAGCAAATCTACATTGTCATTAAATAATTTAATTTGCTTTACACGATGTTCTAAATCTTGCTTTGTTGGATTGTCTTTGTTAGGGATTTCGTGCCAATGCCATGTATCAATTCGTTTATTAGCCAATTCTAATGGAGCTGCAATACTATGCCAGTATTCTACAAAATCGTTTTTAATTAATTCTACGTTGGCTACTTGTCCGTTGCTCCAGTGTATTTTTATAGACATTTTGTTAGTCCTATTCGAAGACTTGTGTATTTAAAGTCCGGAACAAGAGCATGTAATTTAGTAAGGTCAGGAGACCTACGAGGCGTACTGCCAACTTGACCATCTTCTAATCTAAGGGTGTTTGTGTTTATATTCATTAATTCCATTATTTGATGTGCTACATCTAGTATGGTTGTTTCAACATTAGACCCAATGTTAATGATTTCGTTTTTAGTTTTGTATACATTCTTAATAAGATCACAAGCATCATCTATATAACAAAAACTTCTTGTATCAGTATGTCCATACAAAACACTGTCGCCTTGCTTTAAGCGATCTATAAACTCAGGAATAAAATGATTTAGTTGACCCGGTCCGTACACATTATGAAAGCGTATAATTGTGTATGTACTGTTTTGTTCAATGCTATTACTAATGACAGCACTTTCCATTGCAATCTTACCACTGGCATAACACCATCGTGGATTAGTAATATCTTCTATTGTAAGTGCTATATTTTCTGGTGTAGGTACTGGTGCCCATCCCTGATTAACTGTACTAGCATATCCTTCACTACTACTAGCATATACAAAATGTGCTTTGGGATATCTTTTTAGTAAATTCATCGTAGGCGTAACAATACTATCAATAACACTAAACGGTGTGCTATAAAAGTTTTTTGTGCTATTAAATGCTGCCAAATGTATAACTGTGTCCACATCAGGTAAACTATTAACAAAATTTACATCAGCCAAGTCTCCGTTATAGTCACAATTATTATAATCAACAGTAATACAATCTATATAATCACGTAAACGTTTTCCAATAAAACCATTTGCTCCAGTTATTAAAATCATTATAACCCTCTCAAAAATAATGCAAAAGATTGTTCTTCTTGCACAGCTACATTAAACATATTTTTAAAATTATAGTCTAATGTTTCTTTTAATTGTTTCTTAATAGAAAAAATTGTTTGTTCTCTACCCAGCTTTTCAACCTGAGTTAATACTGCATCCCATCTTTCTGCATCATCTTCTATGTCATCATACCTTTCGTCTATTATGCTGCTGAATGTTTTAAACCCTTTGCTTTGTAAAAATGATAAACTACCTCTGCAACCTATTAATAAAAATGGAGTGCGTTGTAGTATGGGAGCAAATACGGCATCACTTAAAAATAATTTTCTACCTTCTGCCCAAGTTTCTGTAACCAAACAAATTGCACTTCGTTGATAATAGTCACTAATACTGTTTATTGCATCTATGCCAGCACAGTAATTTGTATTAATATCTACATCATCTAATTTACGTGGGAGTGTATTATGTAGTTCGTGCATATGTTTTTTTATGTCGTCCCAATCAAATGTATTGTTTCTGTCAAAATATTTAGGCCATTTTTGTTTTCTATCTTTTAATTTATTGTAAGCATCAATAATTGTTGACGCAGGTAAATCTTTTATTTCTTTTGGAAAACTGTAACGAATACGTTTAAATGCATATTCGTTATTTTGTTCTTGCATCTTTTTTAATCTTGAAACTGTATAGCCTCTGTGTGCTTTTGGAAATCTATTAGGACATATTATAAAATTGTCTATGTCTTCTTGCTCAGTATTATTTTTATATTTAGAATCATTATTAACAATATTAGCAAAGCTCCATAAAAACATACAAAAACTTTTTACATTTATTCTACTATCTTTACAATATTTCTCAGCGTTTATGTCTCCTGTTAGCCATGTAATCTGATTACAATTTATACCAAGTTTGTTTGCGTTTGATTCTAACTGCTCATGCAAATTAATACTCTCTACATGATTAATTGTATCATTGTAAACTGGACCCCAACTCTCTTCCATAGTATCTATAATAATATGTATTTGTTTTTGATTTATTAATGGTATCCACTCAACTGGTATACAATTTAATACAGTACCATCATAAATGGTACTTACTGGAAAAGATCTACTATCGCCGTGATGTTTAAACCAAATGATACTAGTATCATTTAAATTTGATACTGTTTCAACTGGAATAGATGTACCATAAAAATTGCCATTTATATTTACATCATACCATTCTGTATTTGGTATTCTAAGAATCTTTAGTGGTTGCATATTTAATTTCTTCCAGCTTGCAAATTTCAAAAAACTCTTTCATTTCTGGAAATGTTTCTAAGAAATTTAAATTTCTACGTTTGTCATAGTCTGTTATAAACTTAACAAAATTAATACGTTTCATTGATATAGATTGATTAGTTGATGTATTATCTGGTGCAGTTTGGTCTTTTATATTTTGTAGTATATCAATTAAAATTCTTTTTAGTTTCAATGACTCGTTTGCTTCAAACCCCATTAAGTCATTCCAACCGGGGTCAGTTGTATTTTTGTACATAAACTCAACTGCTGGGAGCAAATAGTCTTGTACTAATGCTAATGTAATTATGTTTGCATCTAAGAACTCTGGGTGTCTTACATATGGAATATCAATGCCTACTCTAGATGCTTTCTTGTCTTGTCTTCCTATATGTGCTGGAGTTTGTTTTGATTCAAACTTAGTAGAAACATCAAGTCCGCATTCTTCAAACCATTTAACAAGACCATTTACATTGTAACATTGTTTTAAAAATAAAACATATTCTAATAACTTCTTAAACGATGTTATGCTAAACACATTAAATGCAGACATAAATGTAATTCTACTATTATCAGTGTTATCTAAAAAATATTCTATATTTTCTTTAAACAAATTCCAGTCCATGCCATACCTACTGTATTCGCATTGTTCGTGCGTTGCTTCTGCACTAACAAACAATGTCATGTTTTTAATACTGTTAGTATCTGTTAATTGTTTTGCTAGTGTTGTAAATTTTGTCCATAGTTTTTCAGGAACACATGCATTACTGTTTACTGCAAAGTCTAAATTTGGATTTGGATTCTCTAAGAGATATTCCATTACTTTAAAAGTATGCTTACTCATTAGTGGTTCGCCGCCTGTTATTCTAAAGGTATGCATATTTTTAGATGCGTCGGGAAACCATTTCCAAAAAGCATCTGTATATGGATTATCGTCTTTGTCTTTATATTGTGCTTGTCCTAGTGCATTATATGTAGAACCGTTTACTTTATATGGACCATGTGTTTTTATTTCTTTTATCCACTTGCTGCTGAACATTGGCCCACAATAACTGCATTTTAAATTACATACATTACTAAAACTTACTTCTACATATTTAGGCATAACATCCTCATTGCCGGTCATTTCTACAATATCATCGTGTAAATTTAAACTATAAGCATCCAAACTTTTTAATGTTCGATCACTAAAGTCTCCGGTATTATCTTCTATTCTCCAGCAAAAATCACATTCACTTGGTCGCTTACCATTTAGCATTGCCTTGCGTTGTTCTTTTTTAAATGATGTATTATGTAATGCACTTGGATTGTTAACAATTTCTTCTAGTGGAATTTTGTGTGCAACTGGATGATGGCAACTATGTGTTAATCCTTGTCCAAGGTGCATAGTAACTTGTGTCCATTTCGCTAAACAAAACCCAGGACCTTTACTATTTAATAAGTCTCTCATTGCTATTTTGTTATCGTGATCAGCATAAGCTGTACCATTTTTGTTAACAGTTATATTAGAATCTTTTATTTTTTTGTTCATACTGCTCGTTCTATATCATCTTCAATACATTTTTCGCCATATTGTACTTCTAAAATATGACAAGGTTCATTTGTATTATTGCATGCTTGATGCCATTCATTTTTTCTAATTAGTATTGTTTGATTATTTCTATATGTACCTAGTTCTTCAGTATCAGAAGAAACGTTTATAGTGTTAAAACAACATTCTCCTTTGAGAATATACCAATGTTCTGCTCTGTGTTCATGGCGTTGCATACTTAGAGATTGTTTGGGTGCTATCACAAGTTCTTTAACTTTATATCCTGGTTTATCATCTAATACTCTATACCAACCCCAATTGCGAATAGTTTTAGGTGACTTCCATTCTTCTAACAACCAACTGCTTGAATTTGTTTTATCTGTTCCTCCAACACCAAATGCAAACTCAACATCATCAAATATCATTTCAGGTATATTGTCTGCAGTTCGATCACCACCGTTAGCAAATATTAGTTGGTCATTGGGATAGTGTGCTTTGACTTGCTTAATAAAATTAATAGCGGTATCATCGTCATCCATAAATGTAAATACTTCATCTACCATTTGTAAGTTATTAACAATAGCAAGACGTTCGTTCCAAGGCATAAATGCTTTACCCTTCTTGCGTTCTAGCCATTCATCTGAGTTTAAACCTACAATTACAATATCGCCTAACTTCTTAGCTTCGTTAAAGTATTGTATGTGTCCCAAATGTATTGGATCAAACCCACCAGTGACTAGTACTATTTTTTTCATTCCAAGGTATCTTCTACTTGGTCTTCTCTAATCTGAGCACCCATTCTACTAGGGTTAATATATACTTCCTTAAAAAAGCGTGAGCCTTCTTTACCTAAGTCAGCAATTTCAAGATCTAAGTTAGAACGTAGTTCGTATCCAAGTCTATTGCTTTCGTCTTGCAATGTTTTATAGTTCCAACGCATAGCTGTACGTGGACATAATTGATCACTGTCTGCTTCAAAATTAGGCAATACGTTTTCTTTATAGTATTGTGTAAGCCAATCAAAGTCTCTAACATTCTTCCAGTCCCAAGATGATCTATCAATGTTTGTCATGTAGCATCCAAGACGGGCTCCGTAAATTGCCCATAAGCCATTTTCTACATCATCACCAACACTCATCCATGTAAGCAATCGTTTATAGTTTTTGTCGTGTACGTTTTGTTTTAATTTTGTTGGATCAATTATGTCACCGTCAACTAATCCCATTTTAACACCTTCGCGAAAACCTGCTCTCCATGACTGTAATGGACTTGCGTTGTTCATTACATCACAGTATATGTTATTCATTTGCACATAGTTAATATTCCAACAAAAGTCTACTTGAGCTCGTTTGTCACCTGCTGGTGCGTTCTCATGTGTTTGCATTCCGTATACAACTTCCTTAGGCCAACACTTAATTCCACCGTTGCCGTACACTAATCCATTTACTGTATTCTTGCCTGCCCAACTAATAACATCAGTACTTTTAACTTTACTCATATCAACTTCAACACCAAAGAAATCTTCTTTAACAATGTTGTCTGCATCAATAGTAATAAACCTATCTGTTTCAGCTAAGTCGGCTGCTGCCTTGTGTGCTGCATCACTGCCAAACACACCGTGACTTCTTTTAGCCCACGGTGCCTTATTAATTAAGTCATTATAGTTTTCATCTGCATTAGGTTCATCATAGCTGATAAACACTATATCAAATTCATTAATACTTTGCATGTTACTCATAGTTTCTCCTAAACCCAACACACGCTGCTGCCGGTGTTCTTGTTTTAATTCCATTATAAAAACGATAATCTTTTCCAGATGGACTAGTCCATTTTTCAAATATATCGACTTGTGTTTTATCATTGTCAATTGCTTCTGGTCCAAAGCAAGTAGATATACTTGGAAAGAATTCAATATCATCCCAATTTCCAACATCGCCTGGAAACTTAGATACTAGCTCTTCTAACTCATCTGTATATCTATCTCTAATCATTTTATTAAACGCTTCTCTTTTTTCTGTCTTTTCTTTCTCACCAACATTATGAAGTCCATTTGTACAGCCAAATGTTGCTACATTGTAATTCATATTTAACAGTGTAGCTAATATTACACCTGCGTGAAATCCTTCACTTCTAATTGCTAACTCACTGTGATCTTCATCTGTCTTATCTGGCTCTGTGTTTGCCCATGGGTCACTGCATCTAAGGCTGAGTAGTATTGCTGGTGCTTGAATAACACCTAGCATATGCTCTTTTACAGTGTCGTCTTTTTGCATTATCCAAAATACATTATCTGCTAACCAAGTACGTATTTTCATATCTTCTTCTGACTGGCCTAAGTATACCCAAAAGTGAGATTTAATACTACATTGACTCGGTATGTTGTTTATTACAGTTTCTAAATATTTTAAATCGTCTTTTGGTATGCTTGTACTTTCTTCAGAAAATAATCTAGTTGTATGTCTGTTTTCCCAGACTGTTTTATCTAACATTTTTTTCTCCTGTTGAAATTGTTACATAGTTATTTTTATATAACAACAATGGCTCTACTGGCCATTTAAAATCTATGATTGTAGTATTTGATTTGTTTTTAAATAATAAATCAACTGGTATGTCGATCGATCCTATAAAATTATCTGGATCCTTATTACAGACTATAATACGTAAGCTACGTTGTCCTTCAAAATAAGATTTGTGTTGTTTGTCTAACATACTAGTAATAGTTAATTTATTATCTACTACGTTAATATTTATGTTCTTTTTATCTTCGTTGGATGATGTTTGCACTACAGTATTTGTTCCACTAGCAGGTACTTGATTTTCTGATGCTATTAAATTCCATCCATAATTTTTAAATACTGGCTTAGTATACATACTTACTTTTTGCCAGGCTATATTATTAGTAATATTAGAATCAAGTTTTACTACCTGTTTCCCCCACTTAAAAAGTGTTAGTGGGTCTGCTTTAATTATTGCAATTAAGTAATCAGGATCATTCTGTTTTGTAATGTATATATCAAGTAAATCAGTTTCTTCTGTTGTTATTTCTTTTATGTCACTTAAATTTTTAATACTTTTAATTTTATCTCGATTAGCATATATTACTGCGGTACCATCGTTATAAAATATATTAACAAATATTTCTGTGTCTTCTTTGTCAGTATCAAATATAAACGGCAATAGTTTATTATTATTTGATTCTAATACTAATGTACTACTACGTCTACTAATGTCCCATTTTTCTTTAACAACATCCCATATAATTCCAAATTTCTTTATACTAGCAGTACCCTTTAAAAGTTTTTTACAAACAGGATTAGTACTCTCAATTTGAGTAAGAGTATCATCTGTTAGCTCACTAACAGGCGAGCTATTAATTTTATGTATCTTTCCTTGCGTATCAAATACTATGAAATAAGTACGATTATTGTTTTGCTCTGGCTTTATAAGTGTCTCTGTGTCCATTAAAAATTTCCTCTGTTAGGAACTCTTGTTCTCCATAGTATAAGTTAGTAGCAACTGCATAGTTTTGGATTTTTACTTTTGCATTGTCACTGTTCCAAATGTTTAACCTATCCGTCCACTTATCCCATTGTCCAATATCTCCGGCTTTTAGTGTATCTGGCATGTTAATTGTGTTTATAATATTATTATGTAGTGAAGGATACTCATATAGTATTATTGTGTTTAATAAGCTGTACATCATATTACTATCGTATACATTTGGTATATGTTGTTTTAAAAAATGATGTGTGAATACTTCTCTCCAACTTTGCATGTACACATCTGCTAGTTTAAAAAATGCAAGTGCTAAATCTGTATCGTGTTTAAAATAAAACATATGAGAGTAAACTGGACTAAGTTTGTATTCTTCTTTTAGTAAATTAAATATTTTGTTTTCTACTTGTGTACCTCTAAAGTTGCTAGACTGATTAAAAAAGTAAATGTCGTAATGGTCTTCTAAATATTCCCATATACTATTGTGGTTCTCTTTTACAAGACTTGCACAATCAATAACAATGTTATGTTTGTATGGCGTTGCCCAATATAGCTGCCAATCATTAACTCTAGTAATCTCATCACTAGGATATGGCATGTCTACTATGTAATCAAACGCTTCTTCATAATGTTTTGGTACACGATCTATGTAGTTAGTAACTAATGTAACACTAGCATCTGGGTTGTGTATTTTAATACTGTATGCTAACGCAGTTGCTTGTTCATATTCATAATCTTGCATTGCTAATATTATATAGCCTCTATCTTCTTTATCCATCAAGGGCCTCCAATAACTTTGGAATTACTCTTTCAAATGCTCGCTTATTCATAACATGTATGTCTTGTTTGCTTGTGTTAACTAAAATATTTTTCCATATTTCTTTCTGATTATGTGAAAGCATTATCCATTCGTTATCATTTTTAGCTTCAATGATATCATCCTTCTGACTCATGTTTACTAATGCAGTATTATCAAAGTTTCCTAGGTACTCTTGTGTATCTTGCATTCCTGCTAAAATATGTACTGCAATACTTACACAATAATCAGTACGGAATAGTTTGCTAGGAAAGTTATACAAGTATTGATAGAACTCATAGTTATCTGCTACATGAGCCCATGTGTCAAAAAATAGTTTACTAAAGTCACTACGGTTAAAATATACAACTGTACTCCACCACATTTTAATTCCTGCATCATATAAAAAGCGTTCGTCTAATGCTGGTAATTCATTTCTAAGTGTTGTTGCATTATCAAACATGCATACCGGATGATCGTTGTCAAAATATTTCAATAGCACATCTGTTTTTACTATATAGTCTATATCTAGCAATAGTGTTTGTTCAAACGGACTATATTGAAATATTTTATGTTTGTTACTATTACTGAACTGTGCTGCAAACTCTGTCCATGGACTATCGAAGTGTCTCCTACGATTACTTTTCATCTTATCATTGGTGATTACAATGTAATCAAATACTTGATTAATTTGCTCTTTAGATTGACTTTCGTATAGATAGTTTTCTCCACCTTCATCAGTTATTAAACATACTGGAAGTTTTAAATTCTTTTTAGCATACTTACCGGCAACTAATGCCATTTTTATGTAATCTAGCTGATCATTATTGTAAGCAAAGAAACATATGCCCTTTGGTGCAAGAACTTCGTCCATTACCAATCCATTATTTTCTTAATGTTTCTTGCTTTCTTTATCTTTTCGTTTTCAATATCAAATTCAGTAGTAGCACTTATATAAGCATCTACTAGTTTTTCTAATAGTTCAGATAAACTTTTTACTGTAATAGGATTATTTTTACTATCAATAACAACAGAACTTTTATGTTTTAAATCTATTAATGTTTTTACAAAAGCAATTGTTTCGTGGTCAGCAATAAACACACCGCCTAAGTGATGTACAATTTGTAGTTGTGCTACTCTATTTCTAATATTTCTTTTTTGATTATTAATCGTTAAAGCGTAGTTACTAAAGTCTAATGCCTTCTCGAGTCTTTCGTCCATAGAATACTCCTTTATTATATATGTATATAATACACTATTTAGTAGGGTTTGTCAATAGGAATTTATGGGTTCTTGGTGTACGAGTTGCCACCAGTGTTTGTCCAGTTTGTTGAGCCGTTTACCCAATCTGCTAGTTGCTCACCGTCTGGTGCATCAACAGGTGTCCAGGGTTGTTCTTCTGTAACTGTTGGTGCATTGCGTTCTAGAAATCTAGCTACAGGAATAGGACTTACTGTTGTGTAAGGTAGTCCAGGGTCTGATGGATCGCCCAATGGAGGTGCATTTGTTGGTTGCACATATCCTGATGTTAATGTAACATCTTGTGTAATATCAATAATATCATTAAAATCTTCAACTAATATAACTTTAACATATATGTTAAATGTGCCACCTACTTCGTCTGCTTTTAGTTGTATTCTAATTCTTCTACTGTTATATTCACTATATACTGAATCACTAGGTACTGGAAATACTTCTGCTTGTGTGTTTGTTGGACTATTAGTATATCTAAAAACACCTGCGTCAAGTATAGTTTCAAATGTTGGTGTAACTGAATATACTATTCCAGTATAGAAGCCTTTGTTAACTGAGCTAGTAGATAATACATCATACTGTGTTTCTCCATTGTCGTCATCTGTAACAACTGTGCAAGATTCTGCACCAATTCTAATACTATCAAATTGATCAAATATTTCTTTCCATACTTGGTCATAAGCACGGCCACCCGATGCCATTGATAATTCTAATGTAAATTGTCCACCACTGTTAAAAAAGTATCTTGCTTCGTTGTAATCTGCAAATACAAATTTATGAACTACTTCTAAGTCAGCTGACCAGTTTGCTGTGTTAGTTGAAATTACTTCTGCTAAACTTAAATTAACCCAGTCTACTTTGTATTTGTTTGTTTCTAAAGTTTCTGCAAAGCTACATACACTGTTATATAATGTAGTTGGAATTTTATCTCCTACAGATAAGGTAGTAAGGGGTATTAAACTTGCTAATAATACATTATCTTCTTGATGGTATCCACCTGCATTTATTTGAGCAGTAATTTGATTAATGTCATTGAGTGTAACTATTGTTGCGTTAGGAGGACCAGATGGCGTTGGATTAATTGTTGCCAGTGTTTGTCCCCAGCCAAATCTTCTGTCGAGATTGTCACCTGATGTGTCGTTGTGTGTTATGAATGTAAATGGGCCAGTACTAGGGTCGTTCCATATTTCATTATAATATGAAACAAGATCATTTAAGTGTGTGGCTTCTATTAGTCCACCTGTTACGACCGCGTTAGGCTTTGGCAGCATTTACTTTACTCCAACTATTACTTCAACGGTTCCTTCGCCTGTAGATGTTTTAGACTCAACCGCTCTTCCAACAACATGCTGGTATGTATATTCGCTTACATTTTTTTCTGATTGGCCATGTCCTGGAACACTACTACTAATAATTCTATCACCCTTATTAATTGTTCCTATAACCTTACATGGCGTTCTACCTAATAGTGCTACACCAACAGTAGTGCCATCTAGTGTACTGTTCATCAATAATGCAGGGTCTGTTGTTACTACACCAATTACTTTACTATCTAATGAGTTAACTGTTTGCGTAACTTCCTGTG
>Ga0213869_10002778_pt1 | contig 11939 bp, 13 predicted proteins | sample PICome_10_FD_160083 | JGI IMG/M metagenome (GOLD analysis project Ga0213869, IMG submission 160083) | Coastal seawater microbial communities near Pivers Island, North Carolina, United States - PICO132 | ecosystem: Environmental > Aquatic > Marine > Coastal | place: USA: North Carolina...
AAGACCCCCACCTGGTACAATCCCCTCTTGCTGGGCGGATCTCACCGCTTCTAGGGCATCTTCGATACGGTGTTTCTTCTCGGTCATCTCGATCTCTGTCGCTGCGCCTACTCGAACAATAGCAACCCCACTAGCAAGTCTGGTCACTCGCTCCTGAATCTGCTCTGCGTCCACCAAGGATTCAGCGTCTTTGACCTGTTGCTTCAGGTCTTCAATTCGTGCTGCGAGTTCAGATACGTCACCTCCGCCGCCAACTACGATAGTGCCATACTTCGAGATCTCGATGTTGTGACACGTACCAAGATCATTGATAGTGACTTCCTTAACTTGGTCGCCCATCATTGTCCTAAAGTACTTTGCTCCGGTTGCGATTGCGAGGTCTTGCATCACTGCCCTTCGTTCTTCACCGTACTTCGGTGACTTGACCGCTGCGACCTTCATAGATCCACGGGCAGTATTCATCACTAATGCAGAGAGTGCTTGACCTTCAACATCGTCACAGACCAAAACTACTGGTTTTTGTTCTCTCGCTGCAATTTCCAAAACTGGTAAAATAGTTTGGACCTGGTCGACTTGGGCGTCGCACAGAAAAAGTAAAGCATTCTCATATCTACAAACATTTCTTCTCTCATCTGTTACAAAATAGTTAGACAGAAACCCTGACTGGAATCTGAAACCCTCAACTAAGTCGAGAGTTGTCTCTGTGGACCTGCCGTCCTCGATAGTTACTGATCCACCCTTACCGACTCTGTCTACTGCTGTAGAGATCAAATCTCCAATGACCTGATCATTGTTTGCTGAGATCTTTGCTACGAAAGCGACGTCTTCTACGCTTGAGATTGGTTTAGACTTCTCTTCGATCTTCTCACAAACTAAAGTACATACCTTGTCAAGTCCTCGCTTGACTTCAACTGGACTCAACCCTCTTTCGATCAAATCCATAGATCTAGAGAATACTGCCCTAGATAAAATGGTTGACGTGGTTGTGCCATCACCTGCATCTGAGTTTGTCTTCTCGGATGCTTGCTTTACGATCTCAATTGCTGCATTTTGGAACGGATCTTTAAGAGATACAAACCTCGCAACAGTGACTCCATCCTTTGTAATGATTGGTCTTCCATCTTTCCTCTTTAGTATTACGTTGCGACCTTTCGGTCCATAGGTTGATGCTACATTGTCTGCAAGTTTGTTAACTCCATCAAGCATCAATTGATGTAAGTCCTTGCCATCTGAGTAGTGTTTCATTTGTCCTCGCTTTATGTGATGTTTATACTATAAACAAGTATATGCTAGATGTCAAGTGTTTTTATGCATCTTGTGATGCTTTTCTTACCTGACCTGCCTTTCTAGTGGTCAAGGCCTTTGCCTTGGCTGCGCCTGAATAGCGCCCTGTGGTTTGTGTAGTTGCATCGGTTTTAAACCTGTCTGCTGCGGCATTGAGTTCCTGTAGTTTCACGAAGAGATCCTTAAACTTGATGTTTAACGCTTCGAACAACTTCTTGGTGTAATCTTCTGCATTACTCATATCTAAAGTTGCAAGGTCGAGCATTGTTTTATCGGCCGCGATTTTCTCAACCTCTTCCTTTGACAGGTTAAATGATCCGCCTTCAAACTCTCCGTCCTTGTTCCTTTTAGCGCCCTGTACGTATCTATTCTTAATGTTCTTGGTCAAGGTTTTTTCCAACGCAGCGACACTCTGAACATCAAAAACAAATTCGTAGAAAGCGATTTTCTTTTCTTCGGGATACTTTTCGCCAACGATATACTTTATTTGTCCGTTCTTATCCACTTCTTTTTTCAAATTTTCATAAGATCCTGCAATTCTAGTGCCTGGCTTGATGAATTTGAGAGACACCCTACCACCTTCAAAAGTCACGTCGGCAAGATTCGTGGTCGTGCCCTTTTCCACTGTGCCACCAAAAGTCTCTGCAATAAACATCTCAAACTGATACCCTTTTTGAGCAGCACCGCCGCCCCTGTTGGTTTCTTTACTACCCAAAAGATTAAGCAAGGTTCTGATAACATCTATCTTTGCTATAACCTCGACATGCTTGTCCACATCAATGTCACTTGTCAGCACAGCATTGAGACCCTTAATGAAATCACCCAACTGGTTGATATCACCGCCACCTATATTCGAAATTGCAGATCTGAATCTCTTAAGTGCCGGTGGTGCAGTTGCATCTTCACTATCATTCAACCAATTTGGTTCCATCACAATTGGTACATACTCTATAGACTTAGGTTTCTTGGATTCCAATACAGGTTCAGTGGTCTTACCCACCTTGGCAAACATCTCAACTAAAAGGTCCAAATCATTCATAAGTACTCATCAGCGATGCCGTATTTAATCGCTTCCTCTGCAGATAAATAGACATCAACATTGTTTAAAAGTAACTTTTTAATCTTCCTTCTGGTCAAGTTCGTACAGGTGCAAAGATAGTCAAAGTACATTTCCTGAAGTGCTTTCGTTTCCTGCATTTCATTCTCAATGTTTGGGAATGAACCGTGATGACCACTGATAACACTGTGAAGCATTACTCTGCAGTTTCTACCAATCTTTCTCTTGCCCTTTGTTCCGTTAGCAAGCAACAACACACCTGCTGACATTACCTTACCTACGCCCACAGTCTCGATGCTACAGTCATGTTTGATCATATCCATAACGTCAAGAATAGAAAACATATCAGAAACAACGCCTCCATGTGTTGAGACATACATTCTAAAAGGTTTAATAACTTCATGTTGGTTCCCCTGTGCGTCTTCCAAGATGTCTTGTCTTGTGTGGTTAAAATAAAGCATTGCTTGAAGCACTTCTGACGCCATACGCTCAGTGATATCACCATAACAGTTGATTACCCTGATGTCATCTTTGTCTGACTTGTCCGCAATATTGTTTATAATATAGATCGGTTGCTTGCCTTCGGGATCAATTGCCTGGTCAGAAAACTGTTCCAACACATCCTCCTCAGACATCACCTTGCGCTTCTTTTTAGATAACTTTCTTGGCATTATATACTCTCTCCTTACCTGTTGGTGTTTTTTCGATAATTCTATATGGGAAACTCTTAAGAAATGATCTCCACTTCTTGTCGTCATCAAATTCTCTTGCAAAAAACAACAAACTCTCCTTGTTTCTCGGGTTGTACCCATTGCCGGTCTCTTTCCACTCAGCAAGTTCCTTCAGTACCGTCTTGACTCTTCTCTGATCAGTGTATTGGACCTGCAGTCTGCAGGCGACACTACTATCTTCCTTCTTCATTTCTTTCCAACAAACAACGTTAATCATTTTTCTTTCCTTTGTTTATGAGGTTTTTCTTTATAATTTTCTTTGCCATGCTCTTTGGTATGCAGGACATGATGGTTCCCGTGAAGAGCAGCGTCCACTTCTCAACGAACTGATCCTCTACTTCACAGTCTTTGTTTATCTGATCATCAGACATTCCGATTTCCTTCAATACGGACCTCTTTCTATCAACAGCATCACGAAGTTGCTCGTGAAGTGCGGAAGCTAGAGGTGCCATCTTCGCAATGAAGCGGAAATACATATCTTCTTGCTTCCTTAAAGATTGAAGCAAGAAGATACAGTGGTGTAGGAATACGCCGACTGAAAACCAGAAGAGCGCATGTATTAATTGCGTATCCATATTATTAGATTAACAAAACCTTTCTATGGGGTCAAGTAAAAACTTGTTTATTTTTTAATTTTAAGAGACTCAGTGATGCGTCTTGCAACACGAGCAGCGATTCTTTCAGCGATCTCTTCAAGTTCTTCTTGATCGATCTCGTTGAGTTCCTCTTCCTCACCTTCTTGAAGTGCTGGTTCCTCTTCCATTTCTGGTTCTTCGGCATCGATGTCCATTTCTGGTTCCTCATCAGCACCGCCGTCAACTGCGGAAAGAATTTGATCCAAGATGTCACGAGCAGTTCTGAGAGAAGCAACATCACCTTCTGGTACGTCAACCTCTACATCCTGACCGTCTTCTGGACCTTCTTCGGCACCCATGTCCATTTCTGGTTCTGGTTCATCTTCTGCTGCCATATCCATGCCACGTTCTTCGAGATCAGACTCTTCATCAAGATCGTCCTCGTTCATCTTGCGTGCTTTGGCAGTCGTAACTGTTGATCCCTTCGTACCAACTTTCTTCGTCGTCGGTTCGAACTCATCGTCATCGGACTTGTCAGTGTAAACACCTTTGATTCCGCTGCCTTGAGGTGCTCTCATTTCATCCACCTCTTTCTCGTCTTCTTTGGCACCTCTCATGCCTTCATCGACTTCTTCCTTGTCGTCTTCTTTTGATGCTCGCATCTCTTCGAGTTCTTCTTCCTCTTCGAAAAGGTACGCTTTCTCGTGAATTGGTTTAAGTCCTGCGAGAGTCCAAAAACGCTTTGTGGTTGCCTCGTTTAAGAGTGCTTTCTTTTTGTTATCTGACATGTCATTCTCCTTTTAACAAAATGGGTTTTGTGTTAACAGTAATAAATAGGATTATTTTTTCCCAAAAGTTATATTAAATTAGTCTTTAATCTCTTCAAAAAGATCTTGAACTTTTATTTTATTTGATAGTTTCCTCAGTGCTGCCATTTCAATTTGTCTTACCTTAAGATAATTGATGCCTAACCTCTCTCCCGTTTCGTGTAAGGTTAGGGATTTTCCAGCACTTTTTATTTGCTTTTCCTTAATAGAGACGAGACAACAATTATTCTCTTGCTCGCAATCTATCCACATTCTACATTCCTTGTTTGGACAAGAAACTTCTTTCTCTTGGCACAACTCTGCGCACTCTGGTAGTGTACTCATTATAATTCATCGTCTCCGCTTTCAATCAAATCAAAGACAAAGTCAATATCCCTTTCGGTGATCCCAAGATCCTGAAGGGTCTGATTTCCTTGTTTAATGTCTTCATTTTGTTTAGCGATTTTCCTTTTTCCAATCTTACCTTTCTCCTGTTTTACTTTGGTAATATACATTAATATGTTTGGGTCGTTGGTTATATAACCTGTAATCATCGATTTGAAGAAATCAACCTGACTGATCCCATCTCGACGTAATTTCAATCTCAACTCCGCGTGACGTCCATCAGTGTCAGCAAAGATTATCTTTTTCTCTTCCTTTCCATAGCGATAATAATTCATTTTGCTCTCATAATGTGTGTACTGCTCTCTATCTGAGATGCAGTCGATTGAACGATGAACTCTGCCTTCGCCTGCAACTGGGTTATGTTCCTTGCGCCTGAGTATGATAGTCCGGATCTAACGTTTTGAAGCAAGTTTCCTACCACATCCTTGACACACCCCTTGTGAGGTATTGTTGTAGATATACCCTCAAGTGATCTCGCTTCGCCACGCCAATCAGTCTGCGCTTCGACGGATGCCATTCCTCTGTACACTTTGTACCTTTTGCCGTCGTTGCCTTGGAACAACTGTCCAGGACTCTGATCAGTACCTGCCAGCATCGACCCAAGCATAACAAAGTCCGCTCCGGCAGATAGTGCTTTGACGACATCCCCTGCAGTTTTGATTCCCCCATCCGCGATTATCGTCGCGCCGTCTTCGTAACTGCAAGTCAAGACCGACTCAAAAGTTGGAACCCCGTGACCTGTCTGTACCCTTGTAGAGCAGATAGACCCTCCCCCTATTCCAATTCGGACTGCGTCGGCACCCCACTCAGAGAGTGCTAGGTATGCTTTTGGTGTTGCGACGTTACCCGCAATAATGTTTAGTCCTGATCCATATTTGTCTCTAATTGACTTCAGTGCTCTCTCAACCAAAACATGGTGCCCATGTGCAACGTCAAGGCAAAAAGTAATGATGCCTGCGTCTTTGTTAAGAAAATCAATTCTTTCCATGAAATCCCCAGTAACACCAACTGCTGCTGCTGATTGTGCTGGCGTCATCTTGGATTGTTCTACAACATCGCAATACCTGTGAGTGACTGCGAGTCCACCCAACTCTCCAAATGTGGTCGCCATCTCCAGTCCCGTAACCGTATCCATCGGACTTGTTATAATAGGAATCGAGTATTTCTTTGATCCCAGTTGTCTAGTCAGATCAATCTCCGAGCGTGATTCGATGTCGCTGTATTGCGGCACCAACAGTACGTCGTCAAAACTATGTGTCTGTCTTTTCATTTACTTCCCTTTCTATCTCCTTGAGGAGACTTGTTGCCTTGTTCCAACAGTCTGGACAATAAAGATTTACTTTCTCTTCCTCTTCTCTGACCACAACTCGCCAGGACATTACCTGCTCCTTGTTCATTCTATCATAAGGTTCATGACAAGTCAAGCAATGTGATGGCAGTTTATCAAACAATCCGAGCGCGACGTGGACATCCTTTTTTGCTTGCTTTTGTTTTGCTCTTTTAAGTTTCCTCTTCGCACTCATGTTAGACCTGTGGATCCTAATCCGCCGCCGCCTCGGTCGGTCTTCTTACCATAGATGTTATCTTCTTCAATCTCTACCAAGATAGGTTTTTCAATTCTCACAAAAACTCCCTGGGCGATTTTTTGACCAGGTTCGATAAACTGAATGTCCTTGCCTATGTTCTGGAGATTTACAAATATTTCCCCATCATACCCCTCATCAACAACACAGGCACCGGTGATCAACTGTGTCTTGGACGCAATGCCGGACTTGTTCATGATCTGAAACATGCATCCTGACGGGACCTCAATTTTAACTCCTGTCTCAAGCAATACGCTCTGACCAGGTTTGATTCGTACCGCTGCACCTTCCATGGGATTGAAGTATATATCCAATCCAGCATCTCCCTGGTATGCCCTTGTCGGTAACTTTGCACCTGGTCGTGTTCTAAAGGTCTTTACTTCTATATTCATCTTCTGTTTATCTCCTCTGTCGCTCCCACGACTATCTTTTTTAATCCCTTGTCTCGCTCAATACTATAAGCGATTGCTCTTAACCCTGGTTTTGCAGGGTCCATATCATTGATAAGATATCTTGGTCCTCGCTCGATACCCATCACCAACTTGTCCCATGGTACACCCATAGTAAGAAGTTCCTTGACGGTGTGGTTCCTGAACTCTTCAGGTCGAGCGGTAGTGAAAACCATCATGCACCCATCCCTCTTCCACCTCTTGAGTTTTTCCAAGGCTCCGGGTGTGAACTCTGGTTTTGTAGTTTTCAACGTTTCAAATTTACGATACTTGAATATCGTCCCATCTATATCGCAAAATATAGTTCTCTTTTTCTCTACCATGATTCCTCCTATGCTAAAATCTTAAAGTTTCTTCTAACTGATCTTGTGCTGAATCCCCATTGTGGATCCCACTGTAATCTAGACATGTAGGGTCTGTTAATGTAAACCTTGTCTTTCGCTGGGTCTACTCCCCAACACTTGATTGTGTTCTCCTCCGAGTTTGAATCTACGACCTTCACTACATAAAACATCTTACCATTTCTTGTCTTCTTTTGCAAGACTTCTCTTGGAATAAACCAACAAACACCCAACTCAGGATCGAACTCAGAAATAGGAGGTATCATCTTCTCTTCGAACAGCGACTGCAACTGCTCACTGACAACAGCACTTACTGGAAAGATCCCCGTGAGTGTAACCAAATGTTGCAACTTCTCTTCTTCAGTGAAGTCCCCTTCGGGTTCATACAGCAAAATATTTTCGTCAAGGTTTTTCTTCTTCCTTGGGCGCTCGGTAGCGATTGCCGTCCAGAAATGCTTTAACCCTGAGAATCTCTCATCCATCAAACAGTTGAGCGCCTGTGCTCTCGTGAGTGCATCAACTGCCTTCTTGTTCAGTTTGGAATAGACAATGTTCTCATTGAACAGGAATTCCTCTATCGTACTGAACGGACGGTTGTTGATTATTTGTGCTATGGCAGTAGACCCAAGTCCTTTGATGGACGACAACGGTTGTATGAGAGTCTTCCCGTCTTCGCTTATCTCCCACCTTACTCCAGACGTATTGACATTCAGCGGTTCAATCCTATATCCGTACGACTTTGCGACATTGATTGCTCGCTCTTTTCTTTTATCTGGTTCTTTATCAAGGAATGCTGCCAACCAACATTCAGGATAATAATTCAACAAGTAAGCACATTGATATGAAAGCACACAATAAGAAACAGCGTGTGACTTATTGAAACCATAGCCTGAAAAGTATTCGAACTTCTCCCAAAGTTCTTTCGCTTCGTGTTGCTTCATTCCCTTCTCTACACACCCTCGCTTGAACTTATCGTAAATCTTGTCCATCTCGGACTGGGCGGAACCCGTGCCTTTCTTCGTCAAGAGTTTGCGAAGTTTGTTGCCGTCATCAAGAGACAGGTCCTTGCCCAGTTTATGTGCCAGCATTGCGATCTGTTCCTGGAAAATGAGAAAACCATACGTCTCTTCCGTAACCTCTCGGACAAGATCGTTAAGATACTCTACGTCTTCAGGGTTCTCTTTAGCGCCGACATACATCTTGTCAACACCTGCAGACAGCGGACCAGGACGATATATAGAAGTAATGGCAGCAAGGTCTGTAATATTATTCGGTCTAGCATTCTTGCAGAATGACTGTGCGCCGCCTTCGGTGAACTGGAAGATACCTGCCCACTTGCCTTCGTGAAATACATTCTCCCAAACCTCCCTATCATCAAGATCAATCTTTTCTGGGTGTAACCTTTCTTCATAAAAGTTTCTAATATCATCAAACGTAGGATTCTCAAACCCCTCATGCCTTGTTAGTACGTGACGAATTGCATCCTCCATCATACGAAGAGAAGCGAGTCCTAGAATATCAAACTTGATGAACCCCATAGGTTCGAGATGCCTAACGTTCATACCTTCTGACCAAGGTGTTTGACGTACACCTCCTGAATTAATAAGCGGCATCCACTTGTCCAGGTTTTCTCCGACCACAACCCCGCCAGCATGACGTGACGCAGACCTCGTTTGTCCATAAAGTGTATTAACGTGCGTCTCTACTTCGGGATATTTCCTCAAAAACTTCTGTAGTGAGTCAGAATATTTCATTAACTCATCAAAAGTCGGGTTGTACACACCCGCTGTAATACCGTGTGCCTTCTTAGCAAGAGGGGTCGCCTCGAATACCATCTTGTTAGTTACAGCATTCACCTCTGTAAACTCAATGCCATAAAACTTTGAAATATCCTTGATCAAGGATCTCAACTGTAGTGTGTTCCAGTTTGTAATGGGAACAACAACATTATCACCCCACTCTTTAATGAGGTGCTCCTTTAATACCATCGGGTCTGAAACATCATAATCAATATCAGGATATCCAGACCCACCCTTTGTTAAAAAACGCTCAAATTGCAGTCCGTAGCGGATAGGATCAACCTGTGTGATACCCAAGGCATAGGCGACAAGAGAACCTGCCGCAGAACCTCGTCCTGCGCCTGCTAACTGCATCTTCGTTGCCTCATCCGCAATCTTTTTCATTGTCAAGAAGTACTTACTGAATCCTCGTTCCTCTATGACCTTGACTTCATACTCTAACCTCTCTGCATAGACCGGATTATCTGCGAATCCCCTATCTCTTGCTCCTGCAACAGACAATGCAATAAGTGTTTCACCTGCTGTTGATCCATCTGGTACCACAAAGTCAGGGAGACGCACTTCGTTGTCTGGCAAGAATGCTTCAATTCGTTCATGGGCGATCTGGTGAGTTCTCTTGATAGAGTCTAGGACGACTTCATCATCATACTCTACTCCGCATTCTTTAGAATACTTTTTATAACTCTCCCACATCTGATCGCCGTTTTTTGGATACAACTCATATCCAATGTCGTCAACATCAATTGGCAACTCATCCGATAACCACTCTACCTTTCTACCGAGGAAACCAAGTCTTTTATAGAGTTCTCGGTCTTTCCAGGCATCAGGAGAATAATAGTGCGAGTCTGCTGTGGAGATTAACTCGATTCCAAATTCGTAGTGCATCTGGATAATGAACTGGTTCAATCTGTGCTGTTCAGGTACACTGTTCCACTGCAACTCTCCATACCAACGATCCCCGAAGATCGACTGCATCTTTTGCGTTGTCTTTCGCATAGCATCAAGGACAGCGTCTTCACCTTCATCCCTATTCTGCCAATAGTCGCCTGCATATACGCCACCGAGACAAGCGGATGCAGCGATGACGCCTTCCCCGTGCTTCTTTAGTAGAGCATAATCAATTCTTGGATAACGATAGAAGTGATCACCAGTATACGATTTAGAGATCATCTTGTAGATATTCTGGAGGCCTGTTTGGTTTTGAGCAATCAGGATCATATGACTTCTACGATTAAGAATCGACTTCATCTTTTTCTTGGATGCCTCGTTCTCCACAGTCGCTCCAGACTGCATAGATTCTAGTGCCTTCTTGTTCTTAGCGTCTTCCCTTGCCTTGTCGTAGTCGACTTTCCAGTTTGCAATGCTTGGCACAAAGTATGCTTCGCAACCAAAAATAGGTTTAAATTCTTTGCCCTCTGCGTGCATCTTCTTTGCGTGAAGTACCTGGTATGCTAGACCGTTCGCATTACCGTGGTCCGTTAGTGCAAGCGCGTCCATGCCATTGTCAAATGCAAAATCCATGTGCTGCTGCGGGTAACCCAAAGCATCAAAGATAGAACCTGCAACTGAATGTGCGTGTAACCCAACAAACGGAATTGATGGTTGTTCTCTCAAAGTATTTCCCTCTCATCTTTCTTAAACGAATTACTAAAACACCATCTCCAGTCACCATTGACTTTTATAGGATCGGTCATCATTTCCTGATAACCTTCCCATGAAGATATGTCATAATAATAATCTAATTCATGTGTTTCATTGTTCTCAATCATTATATCATCACCAAACACTTTGTCAAGTGTATAGTTGCCTTTTGTGTCCATTCTTTTAAATAGGTATGAACAATGCTTAAACTGCCTCGCACTGAAACTGAAACCCAGATGGGCACCCGTTCTTGCGCTTTCTCCGTTGTACGTAAGAAACATTGATTCATTGTTTTTAACCAGTGATCTAACCTCTACGTTCTTAGGGTAGTAAACCCCATAAGGCATTGAAACATAATACCTGTGTGGAATTACCCACTTGCTTATCTTGTCACTTACGGTGTAACTTGCGTAGACACCCTCCATGACCGAGACTCCGATGCCCTGCTTGTTCATGTGCTTGTAAGAAAGTGGAACATAGTACACTGGAATGTGCCTTTTTAGATCTGAGGAGAACTTAGCGTATTTCGCTCTTTCGTGTTGTGCCAAGTTCAACACGAAATCCCCACAAACCTGCTTCAGTATCGGGGCGATAGACTCATCACAAACAACCCATATGGTCTTGCAACCAAGATAGGAACATTCCGCTATGCTTCTTTGTACAGCATAATAATCATTTGCTATAGGTAACATACTCGGATGAAGCAGAAGGTTGATATCAGACTGTACTTTAGATACTGGAACTATCCCTGCGATATGCTTTGAGGATGTCATCTCGTTTTTGTCTGTCATAGTACTTAACCTTTTTGTTGCTTTTGTACACTACTTCTTCCAGCGAAGTTACCCTTCTCTCAATGACTTCAAGGTTCGGGTTTCGCCTAGACTCGCCCCGTGTTATGGGTCTATGTAGTCTTTCGTCCTTTAAGAGTTCCTTCTGACTCACGAACCTAACAATAGTATCAGAATAATCAAAGTTTGTCAACTGTTCTTTTGTTAAGTTACAAACTGCGACCACCTCCTTTTTACCAAAGCACCTAATGAGTTTAATAAAAGACTCCTTTGGAAAGATTGTATCTATATTAGTCACATTACAAAATTTTAGTCTCATAAAATCCATAGTTTTATATAGATCTTCGTGTTCAACCTTGCGTATGTCCAAATCTGCTCTGATAGTCTGAGATGGGAAGAGGTGACACTTGCCAAACTCAACGGCTGCGCCTCTAAATCCAAGGTTGTTCTTCTCTATTCTCAGGAAATCAAGCGAATGGG
>Ga0213869_10002780_pt1 | contig 11923 bp, 9 predicted proteins | sample PICome_10_FD_160083 | JGI IMG/M metagenome (GOLD analysis project Ga0213869, IMG submission 160083) | Coastal seawater microbial communities near Pivers Island, North Carolina, United States - PICO132 | ecosystem: Environmental > Aquatic > Marine > Coastal | place: USA: North Carolina...
GCGTGCTCATGGGACTGATTTCAGTGTGCGAGACAGGCGCGCATTCTGCCTAAAAAAAGTTAGCCTGCAAGTCACAAATTTGTGAATTTTTGGCGGAGAGAACGGGACCAGTAAAAGCACCCAAGATGACACTGATTTGCCGTGCTGAACGGACTGAGTAATACCAGCCCTCATTGCTTTAAATGGCGTCTCAGTACCACTTTGATATGGCCATGTTGCCAAGTGGTCTGTGGGCGTTTTTACTCCGAGGTGAGTGCCTGCCAGCCCGCTTGAGTGAGACCACGTTCGTTGATCAGGCGGTGCAAGGCCGAAATATGTGCCGGGCCTACTTCGCAACAGCCGCCAATAATCGTGGCGCCCATGTCGAGCCATTGCGCTGCGAACAGCGCGTACTGATCGGGGTTGAGGTCATTTCTCGCCTCCAGCACGTCCACCACGCCACCGGGTTCCAGCGCATCAATGGCGGTGAAGCCATTCGCATAGGCGCCAAATGGACAGCCCGCCTGAGCTAGGACAGGAAGTGCTTGGGAGACCGCCTCAGGCTTTGAGCAATTGATGACCACCGCTAAAGGATGCCAATCAGCAATCGCTTCGATCGTATCGGAGAGGGACTCTCCTGAACGAAGTAACAGGCCATTATCGTCAGTAACCGTTAATCCAAGCACAATGCGGGTGTCGGATTGCGCCGCTGCAGTCAGTACGGCCTTGGCTTCAGCGATCGAGGGAATCGTCTCGGCAATGAAGCCATCGACAGAGTCCATTTGTAGCGCAATCAGTTCTCGGTACTCATCGACCATTTGTTCAAACGGCAGCTGTGTATCGGCGCGGTAGCTGGCCACCAGTGGTGGTAGGGAGCTAATGAGCGCGGTATCGGGAGCGTTCGCGGCTTCGATGCCCTTCTGCGCTAATTCCCGCGCGCGATTCAGATGCGTTGCTAGCGGTGCTAATCCCTCTCCACGTGCTAAGCGCGCGCGGGTGACCGCATAGGTATTGAGGCATGCAATTTGCGCGCCAGCGAGGCAGAAATCGCGATGGACCTCCGAGACTAAATCGGGCTCTTCTAGCATGACCTGCAAGGACCAGTGGTGGTGAGCGGGATCGGGGCTGCGGCGGATCAGTTCCTGACCTAAGCCGCCATCAAGGAGCAGTACAGTGTGTGTCATGGTCGGCGTGCTCAGTTGGGTGGATCGTGAGTGACAGTGGCGTAATAACAATCTCTGGATCGTTATACTTGCCTGCCTGACGGATATCAACCAACGGTAAGTGCCCGGCTGATTTGACGATCCACATCACCTGTTGGGATGGTAGGGCGCTTGCCGCGGTCGGGGCGATCTCAGTTGAGCAATGCGATCTTGGGTGATGTCAGAGCGGATCCACCCTTCTGGGAGATTGCTGGGAGACGGACGGGTGCGTACCCTAACGCCATGCCATTAATAGTGCCGCTGTGATGACTGCCTTTGATTTGTTGATAACTGTTGTCAGCTGCGTCGGCTTCATGTCTCTAGTGGCTGCCGTTTCTTGGCTCAAGACACGCGGCACGGTCGATACGGGCACAGGCTACTTTTTGGCGGGCCGTGGGCTGGGCGCAACCTTTATTGCCGGGTCGCTGCTACTGACCAATTTGTCGGCTGAGCAGTTGATTGGGCTCAATGGCTCCGCTTATGGCTATAACCTGAGTAGCATGGGCTGGGAGGTCACGGCAGCCATCGCCACGGTGTTGATGGCCTTTATTTTCCTACCCCGTTATCTCGCGGGAGCCTTTACGACACTCCCTGAATTTCTCAGTACCCGATTTGATGAGGGAGTCAGACGGATGACCGTCATACTGTTCATGCTGGGTTATGGTCTGGTGACCATCCCGAGCGTGCTTTACGCCGGATCGATCGCCGTCATCAAGCTATTCGATATTCCTGCGTTACTGAACCTGAGTTATTCGGTTTCATTGGTGATGACCATCGTGGTCATCGGCTTGTTAGGGTCTTCTTATGCCATCCTCGGTGGCCTCAGAGCCGTGGCAGTCTCCGACACCTTAAATGGGGTGGGGTTACTACTCGTAGGGGTGGCAGTTCCCTACCTTGGTTTGCAAGTCTTGGGGGAGGGCAGTGTGGGTCAGGGGTTGAACACGGTGCTCACCACCAACACAGACAAACTCAATGCGATTGGTGGGCCATCTGATCCGACGCCCTTTGCCACGCTGTTCACTGGGATGATATTGGCCAATTTATTTTACTGGTGTACTAATCAATATGTGATTCAACGCACGCTCGCCGCTCGCAGTCTTGCAGAGGGACAAAAGGGGGTGTTGCTGTCGGGTTTTTTTAAGGTCCTAGTACCCCTGCTCATGATGATACCGGGCGTCATTGCCTACCACCTATACGGACCCGAGCTGCACCCCATTGATCTCGCCTACCCGCAATTGGTGAGGGATGTCTTGCCCGTTTATGCCACCGGGTTTTTCCTGGCGGTGCTGTTGGGCGCTGTACTCAGCTCCTTTAATTCACTGATCAATAGCGCCGCCACCCTTTTTTGTATTGACGTTTATCAGCCATGGGTGGGTAAGCCGGTCACCGACGCGGCGTTAGTGAGGATGGCTAAGCGAGTCGGATTAGCCATCACCGTTTTTTCTTTGATCGTCGCGCCATTATTGCAGTTTGCCCCCGATGGCCTTTGGCAGATCATTCGCATCTTCACCGGCTTCTACAATATCCCGATGATTGCCATTGTGATTGTGGGGCTCTTTACCCAACGCGTTCCCGCGAGCGCCGCCAAGTTGGTAATCGTGTTTCATATTTTGGCTTATGGCCTGTTCCAATTTTTGTTCAAAGAGTTACTGCCGATACATTTTCTGCATCTGTACGCCATCCTCTTTGTCATTGAAGTGATCATAATGCTGGGTATGGGGCTATGGCGACCGCGACTGAGCCCGGCTCCATTGCCGCTGGGAGCCATGGTAGACCTCACCCCTTGGGCGTATGGGAAGCCCTGCGCGGTGACCTTGCTGTCTTGTGTTATTGCCCTTTACGTCATCTTTTCGCCATTGGGGTTAGTCGCAGGGGGCTCTGTTTATTTCGGCGACATCTTACTGAGTATGGCAGCGCTTAACACTTTGCTATGGCTCTGGTGGTATCGTCGCTTGCATCGTGGACTGGAGGCGAACTGATGGGTGATTCTAAAGCGCCCTTATTGGGCCGTGTAGCGGATAACGTCGCATCACTCACGCCAGAAACTCCCTACCGCACTCAAGATTACAAGCCGAGGCTCCTCATCGTTGGTGCGGGAATGATGGGCCGCGAACATCTGCGCGTCAGCCAGCGACTCGGTTGGGCCGAGGTACAGGGCATCGTCGATCCTTTCGACGGCAGTATTGATTGGACACAGTCTGACTGGGCCCTGCTGTCGAATCAGCCGCTGAGGGTTTACCCTGATTTGCGCGACGCCTGTTTGGACGGTGCCGTCGATGCGATCGTGATTTGCTCACCAAACCATACGCATTATGACGTTCTAAAAATTGTGTGTGAGTCAGGCAAGCCCATTCTTTTGGAAAAACCCATGGCGACGACACTCGCGGATGCGATGGAGGTCGTTCGCTTGGCCAGCGAGTACCCGAGTGTGATTCAGTTAGGCATGCAATATCGTTTCAAGGCGCAGTATGTGGAGGCGTTGTTCGAGATTCGGGCGCAGGCATCTCTTGGTGCGGTGAAGACTATTGCGATGTCTGAGTACCGACCGCCCTTTCTCGACAAGGTGAATCAGTGGAACAAGTTCAATCGTCATTCTGGGGGAACGTTGGTAGAGAAATGCTGCCATTACTTTGACCTGATGAATGTCATTGCGGCATCACGCCCTATAAAGGTTTATGCCAGCGGCGGCCGAGGCGTGAATTTTCTCGATTTTGAGTGGCAGGGTGAGCTCTCTGATATTGATGATCACGCGATGGTGATCATTGATTACGACAACGGTATCCGCGCCAGCTTTACCCTCAATATGTTTTGCCAGGAGCTGTATGAAGAGTTGGTGGTAGTGGGAGAGTGCGGTCGATTAGTGGCTGGCGAACAAGCCAGCTTTCACCCTAATACGCCCTCTGAGGCAAGACTCCAAGTGGAGGTGCCGGGACACCCAGCGTATCGACCTCAAGGCGTGGGTTATCCGCCTTGGATCGAGGAGACGGGGCACTACGGTGCCACCTTCTTCGAACATATCGCCTTTCACCAACAGTTGGCAGGAGAAACAGTAGACGCCGCGACGCCGCAACAGGCACTCTGGTCCCTGATTGTGGCCAGTGCGGCCCAACATTCCATGGCGATTGGCCAAGCGGTGGAGGTTGCGGCCTTCTGTGCGCAAGAAGGGGTGGGAGATTTTTTTGAGGGCCATGAGGTTGGTTAGTCGTGTCTTGATCAACGGCCGATGACTCAATGTGTTTAACAGCAATTTGGTTTAGAAGGAGAGGCGCGTGGTAGCGAAGGTACAGGTGGGCAAAGGAGAGATGCCTGCAGTCGGCTTAGGCTTGTGGAAAATTGCGCGTGAGGACACACCTGAAATGGTCCGGAGCGCGATCTCAGAGGGCTATTGTCACCTCGACAGTGCCGCCGACTATGGCAATGAAGCAGAGGTCGGCGAGGGGATTCGTTTAGCGTTGCAGCAAGGACTGGTCGATCGCGAGTCCCTGTGGGTGACTTCCAAGCTTTGGAATACATTTCACCGACCAGAGCACGTTAGATCCGCCTGTGAACGCACCCTGAAAGATTTGGGGCTGAGCGAGCTAGATTTGTATCTGATTCATTTCCCGATTGCCCTCGAGTATGTCGACTTCGAGACGCGTTACCCGCCGGAGTGGCTAGTCGACCCCGAGGCGGAGACACCTAAAATGCAGCCTGACGCGGTGCCCCTCGCGGACACGTGGGGCGCGATGGAAGCACTGGTCGAGGCGGGCCTCGTCAAGGAAATTGGCGTTTGTAATTATAACTCCGGGCTGCTTCACGATTTGATGGCTTACGCGAAGATCAAACCGGCGATGTTACAGATCGAATCACACCCTTATCTCACTCAGGAGCGGTTACTGCGTGCCGCGGCGCAGTATGAGATGGCCGTGACCGCATTCTCGCCGCTGGGTGCACTGTCATATCTGGAACTGAATATGGCAGACACCGGAGAATCGGTGCTGAACCAAGCAGTGGTTCAAGCCGCTGCAAATAGGTTGGATAGGACGCCTGCGCAAGTCGTTCTGCGCTGGGGGATTCAACGCGGGACCGCGGTGATTCCAAAAACCAGTCAGCCCGTGCGGTTGAAGGAAAACAAAGCCTTGTTCGACTTTGAATTAACCGACGAGGAAATGTTAGCGATCTCTGCGCTGAACTGTCACAGGCGGTTTAACGACCCCGGCCATTTTTGTGAGGAGGCATTCGACTGTTTTTATCCTATCTATGACTGATCACGATAAAGCAGCACGATACAGCGAGTATGTCCTTATTTAACCAACAGCCCATTGTTTTGCAGCAGTGTCATACTGATGGAGTGTTTCCCCTAGTCCTGGTGCCTTCCCACGAGGTGATCGATTTCGACGAGGTCGCTCAGCAGCGCGAGGCGCTGATGGCGCTGCTCGCAATACATGGTGCTATTGTTTTTCGTGGTTGCGATATCTCTGGGGATCAACGTTTCGATCGTTTTGTCACCGCTTTTGGTCTCGAGAATTTTCCTTATGACGAATCCCTGTCTAATGCAGTAAGACGGAATCGAACACCGAGAATTTTCACAGCCAATGAAGCGCCATGCGACGTGGAGATTTTTCTCCACCATGAGATGGCGCAGACACCGCTTTTCCCCCGCTATTTATTTTTTTGCTGTGAGCAGGCTGCCGAGGTGGGCGGAGCTACCCCGTTGTGTCGGTCTGACGTGCTGCTGCAAAGAGTGCAGGTGAGCATGCCGCACTTCATTGAGCAGTGCCGAGAAAAAGGCGCTTGCTACTCTCTCGTCATGCCGGCCGCTGCAGATCAAGCCTCGGGGCAAGGTCGAAGTTGGCGAGACACGCTGGGTGTTGAATCGAGGGAGGCTGCCGAGGCGAGATTGGCGTCACTCGATTATCAATGGCAGTGGCTGCCTGAGGAGTGTCTCGCGGTTACCACGCCGGCATTGCCTCTGATTCGTCAAACCTCAGCGGGTCAGGAAGTATTTTTTAACCAATTGATCGCCGCTTTTTGTGGTTGGCAGGATCAACGTAATGAACAGAGCCGATCTGTGACATATGGCGATGGGTCACCGATCGAGGAGGAAGATCTCAAGGCAGCCACCGATATTGCCTATGAGCTGTCTTTTGATCTGAATTGGCAGGCGGGGGACGTAGCGTTAATCGATAATGATCGGGTGATGCATGGTCGCAGGCCCTTTCAAGGGCGTCGCAGTGTCTTGGCGTCACTCTGCACTAACGCAGCGCGTGATTGAGTGCGCGACGTTGCGGTATTAGAGATTCAGGCTAATGGTGAGCCGCACCTGGCGCGGCTCAAAGGTATGGAAGTGCCGATCCTCGATCTCTTCGGGGGCGTGCCCGCCAAGTGGTCCTGACGGCCGGTAATGACGACCTCTTCTAGGCTGGCGGCCTCTTGGTGCGCGGACACAGCGGGTGGCATTAAAAACAAGATGCTTGAGAAGAAATGAATCATGCGCATAAGAAAAGTGGCGAGCGTTACAGCAGACAGCGGCACCATTAAAAACTGAGCTCAGCTTAAATGCTTATCTGACGGGACACTGTTATTTCCCCGACATAAAAGAGGTCGACACTATATACCTGCCGGTGTCTCCTAATAAAGTCAGGTCATTCGCGGGTGAAGGTGCTACTGTCGGTAAATACTAATGTGAGTCCGACACCATCGGGTGTGGTTTGCTATGCTCGGGGTTAACATCTCAGCGATCAGAATAAAAGAGAGTTAGGTTTTTGTCGCAACAAGTCGATCGGGTTAATTTTTCCATTACGGTTGTCGTGCTGTTGAGCATGTCGATACCGTTGCTTGTTTTTCCTGAACAAAGTGCCGCTGTTCTCAAAACCGCCTATGCGTGGATCGCTGAGACGTTCGGCTGGTTCTATATTCTGACCGGTGCGGCGGCCCTCGCGATCGTTTTGTATATTGGTATGAGCCGGTTTGGCAAAATTAGGCTGGGCGACGGTGAACCAGAATTCAGCACGATCAGTTGGATTTCGATGCTCTTTGCAGCAGGCATTGGCGCTGGACTGATGTACTGGAGTGGTATCGAGTGGGCTTATTACGTACAGGCGCCCCCCTTTAAAGCGGAGCCGTTTTCTCACGAGGCTTATTTGTGGTCATCATCCTATGGGCTCCATCATTGGGGCTTTGTGGCGTGGGCACTCTATTGCCTGCCGACACTGGCCATTGCCTACCCGTTTTATGTGCGGCGAATCCCGCAGTTGAAATACAGTTTATCGGCACATTATTGGTTGAAAGGCCGAGAGCGTTCGGCGTTGGCTCGATTGATGGACAGCTTTTTCATGGTCGCTTTGATCGGTGGGGCGGGGAGCTCACTGGGGTTTTCGACGCCTTTGATTGCCGCGTTTATCGAACGACTCACAGGCATACCGGCTAATTTCGCACTGGAGTTGGTGGTGGTGGCCGTCTGTGTTGTGGTGTTTGCAGGCAGCGTGTGGCTGGGTCTTCAAGAAGGTATCCGGCGGCTTAGCAACTTTAATATCGTGTTGGCATTGTTGTTTCTGGTGTCGGTATTACTGGCCAGCGACACCCTGTTTCTATTAAAAATGGCGGTGAATTCCTTAGGATTTTTATTTCAGAACACCCTCGCCATGACCTTCTGGACCGATCCGATTGATAACACCGGATTTGTGGGTGATTGGACAGTCTTTTACTGGGCTTGGTGGATTGCTTATGGGCCCTTCGTGGGTCTGTTTGTCACGCGCATTTCGCGTGGCCGGACGATCAGAGAGGTTGTCGTTGGCATGCTCCTACTGGGCTCAATGGGAGTGTGGTTATTCTTCCTTGTGCTGGGTAATCATAGTCTGGGTTTGCAACTGAGCGGGGAGTTGGATGTGGTGGGCATCATGCAATCGTCCGGGGGAAATGCCGCGGTGGTTGCCGGCCTGAACACGTTGCCCATGGCGGCGTTCATTATTGGTGTGTTTGCCGTTGTCGCCGTCATTTTTGTTGCGACAACCTATGACAGCGCGTCTTACACTTTGGCAGCCACTGCGACGCAATCGTTGGACGCGTCGGAAGACCCCCCTCGATGGCACCGCGTTTTCTGGGCGGTTGCCATTGCGATATTACCGATCGGACTCATGTATGCGGGCGGTATTAAAGAAGCCCAAACTGCAACCTTAGTGGTGTCTTTGCCCCTGACCGTTACCTTTTGGTTGTCGGGATGGGCGTTATTAAAATCATTACATGAGGATCATCCTGCTCGATAACTAACGGTGACGCGATGCGGCCCATTGTCTGCGTGATCGAGCGTGAGCACGGCTGTCTATCAGTGCCCGGCAAGTGAACAGCGATCAATATCAAAAGAGGGGTGGGATGATGGCAGATCAAGCGGTTGCGCTCATTACGGCTGGCGCCTCAGGTATTGGACTGACTTGCGCGCGCGCACTCTCAGCGGAAGGCTACGCCGTCTTGACCATGGATATAGACGCCACGGCTGTGGCAGCATTTCAGGCCGAATTTGGGGATCAGACAGCAGTGTTGTGTGATGTATCGGATGCCGAGCAGGTGCTCGTGGCCTGGGGAAAACTGATCGAATCCCGGGGACACATCGACGTATTGATCAATAACGCTGGTATCGCTGGTCCCCAGCAGCCGGTTGAAGAGATTGATGTTGCGAGCTGGCAGCAGACTATTAATACCGACCTGAACAGTACTTTTTATGTCACTCGTTTGGTCATTCCGCTGATGAAAGCCCAGCGCAGTGGCGTCATTCTAAACATGTCCTCCAGTGCGGGCCGAACCGGCTGCCCACTGCGATCGCCATATGTGGCGGCCAAGTGGGCGGCAATTGGCCTCGCACAAACTTGGGCCATGGAATTAGGTCCGTGGAACATTCGAGTGAATGCGCTCTGCCCGGGCAGTGTTGGCGGCGATAGGATTGATCGCGTTATTGCGCGCGATGCAACAGAGCGTGGCGTTGATCCGGAGGCGATACGAAACCTCTATTTGCGCCAAAGCTCCTTGCGTGCGTTTGCGAGTGCTGAGGATATTGCGGCCATGGTTTGCTTCTTGGTGGGGCCCGGTGGCCAAATGATCTCAGGTCAAACGCTCGGTATCGATGGGCACACTGAGAGCTTGGCCAATTGGTTAGATGCCTAGTTGTAAAGGCGTGTCTTGCGGCGTTAGGTGGAGGATAGCAGTGGGTTTTGTGATGGCGCACTGCCACTCACCCCAATTCATCAATGCTGTCACTGTCCATGATCTCTCGGTTGAGACAGTCAGCCAATTCGGAAGGAGTGTGATGCAATGAAAGCGATCTCGTTCGCGGACTTCGGTCCGGCAAATCAGGTACTTAAAGTGAGTGATTGGCCTACGCCTGCTCCAGGGCCAGGCGAGGTCTTAGTGAAGCTGCATACGACCGGGGTCAACCCGTCTGATGTCAAAAAGCGTGCTGGCGGTTTCCCCAACCTGCTCGATGATGGAGCGGTTATTCCCCACAGTGACGGCGCCGGCGTGATCGAGGGCGTCGGGAGTGGGGTGCCCACTTCACGGATAGGAGAGCGTGTTTTTGTCTATCAAGCGCAGTACGCGCGCTTGCATGGTACGGCAGCAGAATACGTGGCGATCGATACCTCACGCGCACCTAGGTTACCTGATAATACTGCCTTCGATGTGGGTGCGTGTGTGGGTATTCCTATTTTGACAGCCCACCGTTGTGTTTTCGCCGACGGCGATGTCTCTGATCAGTGGGTACTCGTGACGGGCGGTGCTGGTCGTGTTGGGTACTACGCCATTCAGTGGGCGCAGCGTGCCGGGGCGCGCGTTGTCGCGACAGCCAGTAATGAGGCTGACGCGCTGGCTTGCCGTGAGGCTGGGGCAGAGCAAGTCGTTAACCATCGCGAGTCTGGCTGGGGACGGCAGGTAGTTGAGCAGTTGGGTGGTTCTCAAATAGATCGTGTGATCGACGTCGAGTTCGGCGCTAATTTACCAGAACTATTGGACTGTCTCCGCACCGGTGCAACGATCGCCACCTATTCCAGCACGGTGGTGCCAGAGCCTAGCCTACCGTTTCGTACCATGATGTTTATGGATCTCACGGTGCGGATGGTGATTGTCTATGCCATGCCCGAAACGGCAAAGGCGCAGGCCGTCGCTGACACACAGGCGCTACTGGTTGAGGGAGGGCTACGACACCGTATTGCACAGAGACTCCCCTTCGCAGAAATGGCGCGAGCTCATGAAATAATCGAAGAGGGGAGCGTGCGGGGATGCGTTGTCGTAACACTATGATCAAGTCGGCCCTGACAGTACTGATTACGCTAGCGTGTTTAACCATCAGTGGAGTGGGCAGCGCAGATACTGTGAAAGAGTGGTTATCCAGTCACCACGAAGGCGTATTTCACACCGCTGATCTAGATGCCTGTCATTTGGAAAATGGCGGCATCATTCATAATTGTCAGCTCACCTTTCGCACTTATGGCCGGCTGGCCGACGATTTAAGTAACATCGTTTTGATGCCGACTTGGTACAACGGCAATGCGGAAGGTCTGGCATCGTCAAACTATCTGGGTTCGGGCGGTATCGTCGATACTGACGATTATTTTGTGATTGCGGTCAACGCCCTCGGCAATGGCGTGTCGTCATCGCCGTCGAACAGCGCACAAGCGCCTTTCCCTTATTTCACTATTCGTGATCAGGTGAGTTTGCAATACCGATTATTGACCGAGTCGCTGGGTATCGAGCGCCTTCATGCCGTTGTTGGGGCATCGATGGGCGCTTATCAAACCTATGAGTGGCTCATGATGTACCCGCAGTTTGCGACGTATTTTGTGCCCATTGAAGGCACCCCTTGGTATACCTTTTATGATCGCTTGAAAGCGCGCGCTTGGCAGGAAGTATTGGCGCTGCCGAATGATTCGCCCGAAGCCATCCGCCGAAAGGCGACACTCTTGGCAACGATTGACGGCATGATTTTTTGGACGCCAGAATATCTTAATCGCGAGCAATCGTTGGAGCACTTTGAGGCTTGGCTGGGCGGGATGGCGCGTTTTGATAACGAGGCGGCGCTCTTGGATCGTGCGAGTCAAAGTAGCTCAACCGCTGAGCATGATATTCGTCGTGACCGCCCGGATTATGCGGACCAATTGAAAGCACTGCCTAGCTCCAAGGTGCTCGCCATCGTGTTTGAGCGTGATATGACCGTCAATCCTGAGCCCAATAAACGGCTGGCTCAGGAGATTGGGTTTGACGTCGTGGAGATCCCCGGAGACTGTGGTCACTTTGGGCCAAACCCTGAATGCTACCAAGAGCAAGTGATAGAACGTGTCGCTGATTTTCTCGGTGCCCCACCGGAGAAGGCACTCCAACGGAGAGCGGTGCAAGTTGACGGCGAGGCGAGGCACTTTTTTGTTTACCTGCCGGATGCTTATGGCAGTCGCCCTTTGCCCGTTGTCTTAGCGCTTCATGGCTATGGTTCGACTGCGACGGGATTCGCATCAGCCTATGCGCTGAATCAGCACGCTGATGCGAACGATTACATCATAGCCTACCCGCAGGGAGCGGGGTTTTACACTGAACCCGCTTGGCAAAAGGAAGAAACCCTCGTCAGCTCTTGGAACGATTTGGCTAGCAACGACTCTTTAGAGGCTACACCTCACTGCCTGGCGGATCGGCTTGAGTATCCCTGCTATGCCAGTTGCGGAGAATGCAAAGCCTGTGACTGGACTTCGTGTGAAGATGATGTTGGTTTCTTGCTGAGCATTGTG
>Ga0213869_10002788_pt1 | contig 11903 bp, 17 predicted proteins | sample PICome_10_FD_160083 | JGI IMG/M metagenome (GOLD analysis project Ga0213869, IMG submission 160083) | Coastal seawater microbial communities near Pivers Island, North Carolina, United States - PICO132 | ecosystem: Environmental > Aquatic > Marine > Coastal | place: USA: North Carolina...
GTGTCAGGACAGGCATTGTTCTTACAACACATTAACTCAATCTCAGGTTTGGACACTCTTCACAGAGAGGTAGCAGCTATCGAGCAAAAGTATAAGTTCTCAACAAGATCTTATGCAGGAATGGCCGATGGAACTGCAGTAGATATTACTGTCAACTTCTCATTAAACTTAAACGATTCAAATGAGGCTTACTTATATAAGTCTATGAGAGAATGGTATAGAAAACAATATAATCCTGAGACTGGAGAAATGGGTCTTAAAAAGGATTATGTAGGTACTGTTGTTATCGTTCAATTTAATAGAGCAGGTGATATTTATAGAAAAGTAACTCTTGACGATTGTTTCATAACTTCGGGCATTGGTTTCACAGGTGAATTAAACTATGAGTCTGCAGACGCAGCACAATTAGAAATTACTTGGAGAGCAGATGTTTGGAATGAAGAACTAAATTAATAATTTAATTTAATTAACAAAAAAGGAGGATGCTAGTCATCCCCCTTTTTTTAACCAAAGAAAATATAATATAATATTCAGCTAATAACAGATTATGAGTGACAAACTAACAAAAAAACTTCAGGTACTTTTAACTGAAGCAGAAGTTCGCGACGTCAACCGTGTCATTTTAAATGAGGCGCTTGAACAAGAGGAACGACCAATATCTGTAAGCGCTTTTATTAGAAACTTAATACAGGATGAATTATCCAAGAGAAGCGTAGAACAGAAATCAATAATTAAACAAAATCTTAAAAACCTAAAAGACAAATAATATGAGTGACGAATTAAATAAATTAGACCAGGAGCGAGAAGCTGCAGCAGCTAAAGCTCTTGAGGCAAAAGACAGAGCAAACGCCGATACTACAGACGGTTCTGATCAAGCAGATGCAATGACAGCTGCGGTAGATAGCAAAGGCTTAGGTAGAGTTAATATGGACAATTTTGGTCCAGAAGTAGCTGCACCTTCCGATGATCTATTAGGATGGCATGTGCTAGATTTGGAAACTTTACCTTCATTAGGTAAATTCTATCCAGCAAATACAGTTATTAAAATCAGATCTGCTAGAGCAGCTGAGATTAGACATTTTTCTACTATGGATGAAAATAATTACATCGATATGGAAGATAAGTTAAACGCTATTGTAGAATCTTGCTCTCAATTTACAGCAAAAGATAAGAGATTATCTTACAAAGATATTCTAGAAGAAGATAGAATTATTCTATTACTTTCTATTAGAGATCTTTCATTCCCAGAACCAGAGAATAAGTTAATGCTTAAAGGTAAAACTGAGAAGACTAAGAAGTCTGTTGATATTGAATTATCAGTAAAGAATTTAGTACCTTCAATTATAGATGAAGAGATTGAAAAGTATTACAGTAATAAAGTTAGAACTTATGTAATTAAAACTAGATCTGCTGGAACTATAAAAATGAAACCGCCAACAATTGGTGTTATGCAAGAAGTAACTGCATATCTTAAAGATAGACAAGAAAAAGATCAAGACTTTGATAGAGCATTCCTTCAAGTATTGCCTTATATGCAAGCTGACTGGAGAGGTCTTAGCCTAAATAAGATTTTCCAAATGGAAATGGAATATAAAGGTTGGGATGAGAAAAAGTTTATGTTAGTCTACAGGCTAGCTGAAAGAATGAAAATTGGTGTACAAACACAACTAGAAACTACCTTCGATGGAGAGATTGCGAAAGCCCCTCTTGACTTCCCAGGTGGCATCAAGAGTCTTTTCATTATTTCAGATCTCGCTGGAGAATTACTTTAAGACTAAGTTCTACCTGGGTATTCATCTTAGGATGCAGCCGTCAGAGATCGAAAATATGTACTACTACGAGTATTACTATTATGTAAAGAATCTGTCGGAATACATCAAAGCTAAGAATAAACAGCAATCGGAGCAACAAGAACAACAGGAAAGCTCAATGGGATCATACAGATCTCAAATGAGTAGCCCTAAGATGCCAAAGACTCCATCTCTCAAAACTCCATCTATTAAGATGCCGAGATTGTAGAGATATATAATATAGTAATAGGTAACACCACTTTTACAGTGGTGTTCCTATATACTTAAAAAATTCTGCAGAACTGAAGAATGATGAATAAATTCATGCAAAGCATGGGCAGCGCTTTTGACCGATTAGGTACTCAAGGTGATGCTTTAACGCTAATCGAGGAAAATACTAGGGAGACCAAAGAATCCGTCGCTATTGGAGGCGATTTATATTCTCGTATAGATGAATTAACTACCGCAATTACCGATATTCAATCAGGTAAATCAGCCGGCGGTATGAAAGATATACAACAGGCTTTAGCACTTGCTATTGTAGCTCCTAGTATGAAAACTATTGGTATGGGACTACAATATGTAGTAGATGCCATTAATTCATTAGAAGGTTCAGGTAGTGAAATTAGCGAGAAAACAGAAGCCTTATTAGGAGGTCTAACTAAGTTAGGTGACATAGGAGCTTCTATTCTTAAATTTGCTGGATATATGCTTCTAGCAACCCCAATCTTAATACTATTAGCAGCCGCTGCACCAATTATAGGAATTGGATTATTTTTATTAATTGGTTCTATAATGTTAGCTACTAGGCCACTAGGAGATGAAAAGAAACTTGAGAATATAGAAAGACTGCAAGGTGTAGGTCTAGCTATTTTAGCATTAGGTGCCTCATTAGCATTGTTTTTCTTAATATGGCCATACGCCTTAAAGGGTTTATTAGCAGCATCCGTAATGCTTCTAGGAATTTCACTGGTTTTAAAACTTATTCCGGAGAAGTCGTTAGAGAATTTAAAGACTTTTAGTGATAATCTCTTAATGTTTGCTCTAGGTCTTGGTACTACGGGATTAGTATTTGCAGTCCTAGGAATGATTGCAGTGCCAATCATGAAAGGAGCTTTAGTAGCAGCCGGAATGATTATTTTTATTGCCGGAGCATTCTACTTATTAGATAAACTTGGGCTTATTGACAAAATGGAAGAGGGTGGTAAAGGTTTACTCTTTGCTGCTGGAGCTATTTTAGGTTTAGCAATTGCATTGGCCCTATTTGATATAATATCCCCACCGATTGAGACTCTATTTCAAATTGCTTTAGTAGTAGGTGCAGTAGGACTTACCTTTGGAATAATGGGTAAAGTATTTGGAAAAGAAATCCAAAAAGGTGCAATTGCATTAATGTTTGCTGGACTAGCGATTGTAGTTCTGGCTTTATCTCTTAAAATTTTATCAATGGTAGTTGGTAGTATTTCAGGTGAAGATGCAGTTAAATCACTTGGAGCTCTGCTCTTAATTGGTCTAATTGGTGCAGCATTTTATTTAGCAGGTACACAAGCTCCAATAATTGCAGCAGGTGCTGGAGCTATGATTCTAGTTGGTGTCGCAGTTATAGTTATGGCAGCTGGTATTGCAATCTTGGGCGCAGCTATTGGCGATAAAGGTATGAAATTTGTTGGTACAGCGTTAGCTATTATCGGCGGTTTAGGTGTAGCCTTTGGTGTCGCAGGTTTAGCAGCTCCATTTATAGCAGCTGGTGCAGGTGCATTCATGCTTGTAGGTGGTGCATTAATTACAATTGGTCTAGGACTAATTGCATTTAGTAAAGTTAACTTCAAGGACTCAGGACCATTAGGTTTTTCAAATGGACAGGTGACAGCACCGCTAAAAATATTAGGTGTTAAAATCACTGATGGTGGTAGACCAAAATCTAATTTAGAAGTAGCAATGGAAGCGGTAGCTAATTCATTCTCGATAAATCCCCTTAAAATAGCAGCAATGTATTTAGGTGCTCCTGCATTAATGATGGCAGGTATGTCCTTAATTAGCATTGCAACAGGTATAAAAAAATTCCAAGGTATAGCTGATAGCGGCGCAGACCTTCCTTCACTTGGAACAAATATACAAATGATTGTAGCCGGATTATCTGAAACTTTTGCTGATGTCGGCAAATCCATGGGTGGACCTTTTTGGTTTACTAGTGATGTATATAAAGGTATTAAGTCCACTCAAGGTATGGGTACATCATTGACAGGTATTGCTAAGGGTGTTCAGGCGATGGCAAACTTGAAATTCCCAACAGGTTTTGATAAAGATGGTAATGCACTTGGATATGAGACTATAGATTTAACAAGCGCAGTACCAAACTTAATAGCAAATACAAAAGAGATTGTTAGAGGTTTAAGTTCAGTATTTGAAGAAGTAGGAAGTTCAAAAGCTGCTCAAGGTAGCTCATGGTTTAGTTCATCAACGTATGAGAAGGGTATTAAAGTTGTTCAGAAAATGGGTACGCCATTATACAACTTAGCAAATGGAGTACAGAATATGGCGAACTTAAAGTTCCCTACTGGTTATGATAAAGAAGGTAATGCAACTGGATATAAAGGTATTGGAGGCGGTGGTCTTAAGACCTTAATAGCTAAAATAGGTGAGAATACTAAAGCCCTAGTAATAGGATTGGCTGGAGTGTTTGAAGAGGTTGGTAAATCAGACGCAGCTAAAACTTCATGGTTCTCAAAGAATGACTTTGAAAGAGGTGCTCAATTAATCCAGGAACTTGCAGACCCATATAAAAGTTTAGCAGGTACTGTAGATGATGTAACTAAAATTACAGGTAAAATCACAGACGCTAATGATGTTAAAGCCAAAGTTACTGCAATAATAGAATCTGTTACTGATGCGGGTGGAGATGAGGCTGGTTTAATTTATGCTAAAAGTCACCTGATCGGTGTAATAGGTAATACTTATGAAAAATTAGGTTCAGCTATTCCAAGAATTGTAGACTCAATTGCTAAGTTTACTGTAGATAAAGCAAGAGCATTTGCATCTATCTTCGGTGGAGAATCTCCAGCAGAATTATTTGAATCTAAAACTAAGTTCTTAAAAGGATTAACACTTTCATATTTAAGAATGGCATTGGCTATTCCAATGATTGTAGGTTCTATCAATACAGCATCAGCAGAACAATTAGATGCATTTACTTCAATTTATGGTGGTAAAATGCCAATTGAAGCAGAAGCTATTAAAAGTAGAGAGAATCTATTTATAGCAGTAGGTAACGCATACGAAAAAATGGGTACTGGTACTCAGCAAATTACATCTGCTATTTCTGGAGCTGATCTGGAGAAACTAGTTTGTTTTAAAGGTATGTTTATGGGTAGAGTAAGCATGATAAGACCGATTGCAGGCTATAACGCACAGACAGAACTTTGGAATGCTATTGGAACTAATATGACTGCAACTGCAACCGCATTCCCACAAATTGCTGGAGCAGTTAACTCAATGGAACTTGAGAAATTAACAGAAGCTAGGGGTATGTTTGAAGCTCTAGCAGTTCTAGCTGAAGGCGGAGAAAGCCCAGAAGATATTTTAGAAGCAATGGGTGAATCTTTAGAAACTGCACTTCAAAACTTAGCAGATATGTTAAATGAATTTAGAAGTACTGTCGCAGAAGGTAACGAAGCTCAACAAGGTCTATTAGGACAAATTGCTGCAGTACCTGGACAACTTGTTGGTGGATTAGTTGATGGTGTAACTGGTAGAGGAAGAGGCGGTGGCGGCGATGATGTCGTTAGAGCCGTTAAACAGCTACAAACCGCACTTACTTCTCAGGGTATTAAGGTTAAGAATTCAGGCGGCATGTTTGATTAATACATAATTTATGGTTTATATATGTGCACAGCCAGCAACATTCTATTATGCATGGCAAGTTGATACAATGTTATTATCATTTGAAAAATGTGGTATAAATCTTAGTAATGTTCATATAGTATCTGTTAGTTATCCAGAAAAAGGAGTTGATACTCATTTTAAAAATGTAGAAAATAAATGGACTCAATCAGGAGTATTATTTTCTTATTATGAAGATACCAGATCTACAAAACGTTATATCTCATCGATTAGACCTCATATTTTAGAAAAGCATTGGATGGCTTTTCCAGATCTACAAAACGAGTCTATTTTCTATCATGATTCTGACATAGCCTTAACAAGACCTATTGATAACTTAAATAATATGTTAAGTGATGATGTAGTCTATCTTTCAAATACTATTAGTTATATTGGAGCAAAGTATATTGAATCTAAAGGCCATGGTATCTTTGAACAAATGTGTGAGATTGTAGGTATTGATAAAGAACTAGTTAGATCTAAAGAAGAGAGCTCAGGTGGCGCACAGTATATTTTAAAACCGGGTATTACTTCTGAATTTTGGAAAAATGTATATAATGATTCAGAACAGTTATTCTACCAAATTGGACTTAAGAATACATCAATACAAAATCAAAATCCGGACTATCACGAGATTCAAATATGGTGTGCTGATATGTGGGCAGTACTTTGGAATTTATGGAAAGCAGGATATGAAACTAATGTCCCAAAAGAATTAAACTTTACATGGGCAAATATGCATAATAATATGTGGGATGTAAATTCAATATATCATAATGCTGGAGTTGTAGAAGAATTATATGGTATGCCATTCTATAAAGCTAACTATATGGAAAAAGATCCTGTTACAGCACCTATGCCAGATGAAAAGTGGGCTTCTCATAAATATTTTAATCTAGTAGTTGAGGCATGGGATAAAACACTCGACTTAACAAAGAAACAAATTATACGTAAACGTGTATAATAAACAAATTATATTTTATGATAACCAGCACAACATCACGTTACACGAGTTCAACTATTGATTCAGCAACTTACAACTTTATAGATAAAACTCTGACCATTAATTTTAAATGGGCAACCTATGTCTATGAAGCAGTTGATGAAGCAACATGGGTCAACTTTAATTCAGCAGATTCTCAAGGCAAAGCACTTAATGAATTTATTAAAGGTGAATTTGAATATGCTAAGTATGAAGAAAAGGCTATTAAAGCTGAACCTAGCGGTTTAGTTAAAAATATCACAGCTCCAGGTAGTCTATTAGATGAGCTACCACCGGCTGATTATCAATTAGACAGTTAGTATGATAAATAAAATTGTAAAGAGAATTAAGAAGTGGCATGCGTATTGGGTATGGATAGAAGAGCAGAGAATGAAAGCTGCTGAATATTCATGTAGTGCAGGTCCTTTAATGTAAAACAAAAATTATGACAGACTATCAACAATCAATAGAAAACTCGTTTCAAATGTTAACAGGACAGGCAACTATAGAAACTATTTGTATGGCATTGACTTTTCAATTAGAAGATAAAGATGAAATCACGATGCCCATCTTTTTCTTAGAGCCAGATGCAACTCCAGAACCAAGTCAACTAGATAGTATGATTGACCATTTTGAATTCTATGAAGAATATGAAAAATGTGCATGGTTATTGGACTACAAAAAGAAACTTTAGTTTAACCAAATATATAAACTACAAACAAACTCAATTATGACGAAGGCAAAGATTGTACAGAGACTATTAGATAAAAAGCAAATTACTGCAGAAGAAGCTGTAATTTTACTTAAGGAAGAGGTCTACAATCCACCTACTTATCCAATGTATACGCCTAACCCATATTACGATACTCCAAATACTACACCCCCACCAGTTTGGTGTTCAACAGATACTCTTAATTCTCCAGCAGCAGGTGATAACTGGGAATATAGAGATACTAAATTTACCCCTCCCACAGAAAACTAAATTCTAAATAAATTTTCTAATGAATAAGTCGAGCAAGCCCTTTGAGGCCCAAGACGATGACGTGGAACGTCGCAAAAAGCTACAGTTTAAAAAGAAAAGAACTCGTAGTAGAGAACCCCGTATTAATTTTAAAAACATTAAGTCAATAACAGACTTAGACGAGTACGATGAATACGACTATTAATCATAATAACGACCATATTTACTGGGAAGATAGTTGGAATGTACAAATTGAAACATCAGACAAACATTCTATATAACTACTAAATCAGTTATTATGCCAGAGTTAGCGGAGCTCAAGTTCACATCAGACTACGTAAATCAAGTATCGGAAGGTATGACTTATATTGGAGTTAAAAAGAATCCAATTCATAAGTGTGAAGATGTTGAGCAAGAATATTTTGACAATCAAGAATTTACTATTACTTCAGAATCTAGAGGTAAAGAGATGATTTTAACCATGTCTCATGATGGTGTTAGTATGCCTATTCAATTTACGATGGGTATGACTGGACATTTTAAAGTTGCAAATACGGGACAAGAGCCAAAACACACTCACTTATTTTTCTATAGATCCGATGGCACTACACTTTGTTTTGTAGATGTTAGACGTTTTGGTAAATGGAAAGTAGCTCAAGACTGGAATAAAAAGAGAGGACCAGATCCAACGACAGAATATAAAGCATTCTGGGATAATGTTATGACTAACTTAACTAAACTAAAGAAACCACTCTTTGAAATGTTAATGGATCAAAAATACTTTAATGGTATTGGTAATTATCTAAGAGCAGAAATAGTTTATAGAGCAGGAGATGTAGATCCATTTCTTCCAGCAGGCATGCAATTCGCAAGATACCCTAAACTCTTAGATCTGTGCCGCGATATACCACTTCTAGCGTATGCTAAAGGCGGTGGAAGCATTAAGGATTGGGATAATCCATTTGGAGATGGAGCTATCCAAGAGCGCTTTATGTTGTGTTATGGCAATAAAGAAATGTCAAAGAGAAAAGACAGAAATGGAAGAACATTCTGGTATGACCCAAAATGGGATGATGTACCATCAAGTAGAGATGAATTAGGAGACTATTTATATGAGCGCGGCGGACTGGCTAGATAAAAATGAGTGGCCGGATATACCGGTAGACTCAACAGCATTCTCACATTATACAATGTTGAGTAAGATAATGGAACAATATGCAAGGGAATACCATGCAAAGAAATTAGGACAAGCTAAAAAACAAGAAGAAACAAAATTCAATGAGTATCTGTAAGAAAAAAGAAAGAATGCAAAACTTGATTATCGTCGGACATCCAGATGAGAAATCATTTTGCTACAACGGTATTTTTAAAACGATTAAGAAAACTCTATTAGAAGAGAAGGATTATCTAAATGAAATTGAAGTTATCGATCTATATAGAGATAGTTTTCAAAGACCTAGAACAGATCTTATTGAAAAATATAAAGAGTTAGTTAAATGGGCAGATCGAATTTACTTCGTCTCACCTGTTTGGTGGTTTAGATTAACACCAAGAATGGAGATTTTCTTTGATGAAGTACTCACACCAGGCTATGCATACCAATTTGTACCAGTGGTAGGTCCGTATGCATATCCAAGGCCATTCCTAAGCGACAAAAAGATAAGAACCTATATAACACATGGTGCACCTTCATTGCCCGTTAGAACGCTTTATTTGAACTCACCTAAACTAAGATTAGTAATGGGAGTATTTACATTTGTCTTTGGATGGCGACTATCATTATGGTTTAAGACTAAACAATTCTGGTCAGTACCATTTGTTTCTACAGCAAAAAGAAAGAAATATTTAGAAACAGTTCGAAAAGACGTGGTAAGAGACTTGAAGAAACATCAAAATAAAATTAAATGACAGATTTTCTATTCCATGCATTAGGTTTTTGCGGAGAACATTGGCATCCTAATGCAATTAATATAACAGCTATGATAATGATAGCAACACTAATTTTAAAATCAATAAAAAACAATTATGAAAAAGCTTAAAAACATTTTATTCGAATGGTATGCAGTTATCTTTGCATTCGGTTGTTTGCTTTACTCAGTAGGGCTGGGTTTAACTGGTAGCTTTGCAGAAGCACAATACTCTGCACATTGGCCAGGTACTATTCTTCTATTTGCAATCGCTGCAAATCAAATTCAAAATAATAGTAAAAATAGAAAATTATGAATCCGGTAATGTTCCTTGTAGGTGGTATTATTTTCGCAGCTTACTTGTATTTCTTAATTTGGAATATATTCCATAATGCTAAAAGAAATAAAGAAGAGAATTATCCAGATTACTACTCAAGGCATGGTGGACCAGATAAGTATGACTATGATGGTACTGGTAATTTTAGTAGGTTTCCAAATGCTGAAATACCAACACCAAAAAGACCTAAAAAGAAATCAACTAGAACTAAAACAAAAACCAAAACAACCGTATAATAAGTATGAAATTAATCCTAGTAGGTAAAGCAGCAGCAGGTAAAGACTTTTTAAAGAATAGACTTGTTGCTAAGAATTTTAAACCAGGTATTAGTTGTACAACAAGACTACCAAGACATAACGAGGTTGATGGTGTTGACTATCATTTTATGACAGAAGATCAATTTAAAGAAACTATTGATTCTGGTGAAATGCTAGAGCACATGATCTTTAATAATTGGTATTACGGCTTGACTAAAGAAGAATTTGAACAGGCAGATGTAATGATAATGTCAAAAGATGGGCTAGATGTTTTACCAAAAGACTATAGAGATAGATGTATGGTAATTTACTTAGACCCACCTAGAATTACTAGAATTGAAAGATTAGAATATAGAAACGACCCTAACGATTCTATTGTAAGAAGGATGAATACTGACGATGAGCAGTTTAAAGACTTCAGAGATTATGACTTAAAAGTCAGAAATGATGACTTTTAAAAGTAAGATAAATAATTAAACTAAATTAACAAAAATGAGCAAATCATTAGAAAATCAAAAGAAAGCTTTACAAGAAAAGGCTGATGAGTTACAAACAAGAGCAGCAGAAGAAACTTTTGCAATTGTATTAGATGATAGAAAACAGGTAAAAACTATCATGGAACACCTTAATAAAGGTTACAATTGGAAAACAAACAACGCTGCAGTTTTAGTATCTCTTTATGACCAACTTAAAAAGCAAAATAAAGAATTATTAAGTTCAGATGCAGAGGAGACTATAATCAATTTGAGAGGACATGAATTGAATGCACTATATCAAGCGCTTCTAACATGTGAAGGTACTGGTGTTGAAAGCGCTAGAAAATTCATAATCATGTTAACTAATATTGGAGAAACTGTTTCGAAAGCAATGTCTAAATTAGCAGAATTAAATTCTGAAATCTCAGAGACTCACAAAGAGTTAGCTGAGCTAGAAGAAAAATTAAATGCTGCTGAGGTAGTTGAGCCTGAGCTAGAAACAGCAACAAATGAAACAAGCAAGTAAATCTCAAAAGAGAGTAGAATTTTTAGATCTTATTTCTGAAGCTATCACACATGATGATATTTTCGGAACACTGAACTATAAGAAAAAGTCAGAAGATCAAATTAAGCAATTTATTTACCCACATCTTGTAAGAGACTTAACCAATTATGTAGTCACTGAAGGTGAGGATGATAAAGAAAAAGCTAAGGAGATTGTAAAGTCTTCAATCAACTGGGAAGGTGATGTAAATACTACAGTATCACACATCCTCTTCATGGGTACTAGAAATAGACCAGATATGACAGTTGAAATGAATGGTATTAAAATTGCCATTGAATTTAAAAAAGGTAAAAGAGGATCAGATCTTAGAGCTGGTATTGGTCAATCATTGATTTATGCTACACATTATGATTTTGTACTCTATCTTTTTATAGACATATCAGACGATAAAAGAATACAGAACGCTCAAGGAGGAGTTAATGAACTATCGTTAACAGGAGAACTTTGGGATAACTACAACATTAAATTTATAGTAGCATAATGGGCAAAACATTCGTAACATCTAATCTTCAACTTGGCAGGCCAGGTGCAATTAAAAAGTATGGAAGAGACCATAAGTCAGTAGATGAAATGACTGACGATCTTATCAGAAACTGGAATTCTGTAGTTACACAAAATGATACAGTTTATCATTTAGGTAATTTTGCATGGGATCCTAGAACTGCACAATCTGCAATGTTGGCTTTGAATGGTAAAATTAAGTTTAGTTTAGGAGAACATGATGAAGCTGTAGAACTATTAGACAAAAA
>Ga0213869_10002789_pt1 | contig 11901 bp, 17 predicted proteins | sample PICome_10_FD_160083 | JGI IMG/M metagenome (GOLD analysis project Ga0213869, IMG submission 160083) | Coastal seawater microbial communities near Pivers Island, North Carolina, United States - PICO132 | ecosystem: Environmental > Aquatic > Marine > Coastal | place: USA: North Carolina...
CTTTAATGGGATATCGTTGAAAGACTCTACACTATATGTATGGGGTTTACCAGTCTGCAGTGAATGTGCAAAAGGAATTATTCAAGTGGGCATAAATAAAATTGTTATAGCTTATGAAGATGTTCCGCAGAGATGGACAGATTCTTTTGAAAAATCAGCTAGACTATTTGATGAAGCAAACGTTGAGTGGGAAATTATAAAGGAACAATCATGGCAAACAACAAAAAGATTTGTGTTGTAACTAACTATAGAACAGGAAGTACTGCCTTTACGTTATTAAAGCACGAAGAATATGGTGTACCTTATGGAGCAGAAGCATTTGCTCCTCAGAGACCTGAAGGTCTTGGCAGGATTCCAAGTCGTCGAGAGATAATGGACGGATATAAAATCTTCCAATACGAGATACTTGATTTAATTCAAAGCACTCCTAATTACATTACTGAACTTCAACGAGACAATACAGAAATATGTTTTAAGATTATGCCTAATCAAATTGATAGTGGCCACTTAAGAGAAGTTGTAAAAGCTTGCGACAAAGTTTATTATTTGTATCGTAGAGACTTTATTGCTCAATGTAAAAGTTGGATAGCAGTTAGACGATTTGGAGATTTTGGTAATACAGGCTTTGAATCACCAAGTAGAAACTTTACATTAGATAAAGTTAAAGAACAACATCTTGCTCGAGCAGGATTAAGTGAAAAAGTAATAGTAGAGATTGATCCGGATGATCCTGTATTAAATGGTGGTTATGGTGAAGTAACGATTCCAAACCTAATTAGACAACTTAAAGATTGTTATTTAGAAATGGCAAAACTATATAAGGAAATTCCTGGTGAATTAATTTGTATGGAAGATTACTTTACTCGTGAACTCAAAAGACCATATAATAAACAAGTTAATTTCACAAAGGAAATTGAGATTGAAGATTTTGATGTTGAATCTCTTTTTACTATTGACAACACCTAATAAATTTGTTATAATAGATTTATATTTTTAAGAGGACTATATTATGAAAGAAATGATAAAAGATTTTGGATTTGGTATCGCAACAGTTGGTGCTATCTTCGGAATAATTTTTGCACTTATATCTACTATGGAGTTTCTTGGTGCTCAAGATGACACCATTAAGTTGATACTTGCGGTTCCATTCTTTGTATATTTTATCTACCTATTCGGTGGATTAACAAGAAACATATATTTCAAGAAGTAATCTATGCACAACAAACGAATCATATTAGATTTTGATGATACCCTTGCTTACACATCCAATCGTGATTGGCAGAATGCTAAACCCAACACAGCTTTAATCAAAAAGTGTAATGCTTTATTTGATGCTGGGTGGCAAGTAGATATTTTTACTGCTCGCGGTAATATCTCTTGTAATACTCGAGAAGAAGCAAAGGAAAAGTATGGGCCTCAAATCGAATCTTGGTTAGCATCTCACAATGTTAAATATGGTCTTTTGAGTTTCGATAAACCTCTTGGAGCATACTATATTGATGATAAAGGTATTACACCTGAGTTATTTTTAGAGGCTGATATAAGAGAGCTCGAAGGAGGTCTATCAGGTTCAGATATTTACACCGATGGTAAATACGTTCATAAGACGGCAAGTAATGCTCACGAGGCAGCAGCTTGGTTTGAATATACAAAAGGTTTGCTAAATGCTCCAAGAATAGATCGTGTCGTTGGTGATACAATTACAATGGAGTATATTGAACATCAAGATGATTATTTGATTACGAATCGTTATATGGCTTTTGGTTTAATTCAAGATGCATTAGAATCTATGAAGCATATTGCATGTCCTCCTGTTGATTATGTATGGGAAGATTACATCGGCAGAATCGCAAAGCATGTAATGCCAACTGGTGTTGCAGCTTTTGAAGATATAGTTGATAGACTTGCTACACTGCCACATCAAATGGCATCGTTTAGTCATGGAGACTTTGGTGTTAAGAACATGCTGTTTAATGACTGTAAATTGTTCTTAATTGATCCTATCCCTGCATCGTTCGGTAATACACAATTAGATATATCAAAGTTCGTAGCAAGTTTAATCATTAATCGTTATCCAGTTGAATTACAAAATGAATCTATTAAAGTGTTGTGTTTATATAACAACTTAGATGAAAAAGATGTTTGGACAACGGTTGCCTCAGAAATAATTCGTGTGTATAAGTACCACCCAGATAAAGATTTTATTATCGACTGCGTTAACGATGTAATGGCAGAGATAATGTAATGGAGAAAATATGTTTTTAGATAGAAGTAAATTGCCAATAGGCGCAAAAGTAGGTTTCACGTGTTCAACTTTTGATCTGTTTCATGCAGGTCATATAGTTATGCTACAAGAAGCAAAATCAATGTGTGATTATTTAATTGTTGGATTATTAACAGACCCAACCGTAGACCGACCCGAAACAAAGAATAGACCTATTCAGACACCGTTTGAAAGATACATACAGTTATCATCTTGTAAACATGTTGACGAGGTAATTCCTTTTACAACAGAACAAGAAATCATTGATATGATTTTAACCATTAACCCTGATATTCGTATTGTTGGTGAAGAATATAAAGACCAAGAACATACGGGTAAAGGTTTATGTCCAGTACATTATAATCGCAGAAGACATTCATTCAGTTCCACAGAGCTTCGCAAGCGTGTGGTCGATTCTAATAAATAAATTTACAGAACGGAATAACAACTTTATATTATGAAAAACATTGGATTCGCAAAGATCGGTAAGTCGGTCAAGTTTAAACGTAATCGTTTCTCTCCTATTGGTGGAGACAACGAACCATCTACAGTACTTATTGCACTCGCAAATAATAACCCAGACAAAACTTTTTACATTATCGGAAGATCTGATTTCAGTACTTTAAGTGAGGCTGAAGAATTAGAGCTGTTTCCATTTAATAATGTAATTGATATTTGGAAAGGTATTAAGAACGATGGTACTGATAATTTTTATCGTCATATCTTTAATTACTTTGGTCAGAGAAGATTTAAATTAGATTACACTGTATTAATGGTAGGACAAGTTGGTACGGTAACGATCCCAGGTAAAATTGAACAAGTTAAAGATCGTTCATTATTTGCTTCTGTGATTGATATGACTAAGAATTATACATCACCTATTGCTATTTGGTTGAACGAAGAACAACCTCCTTATGTTGAGATCGTAAATGATCCGCGATATGTAATGAATCAATCAAGAGACATATTTCATTTACCAACTGTATCGTTAGGTCAATACGATTATGAATACACTGTAAGCAGTATTAAGTCTTATGAAGAACAAGATCGTTACGAACGAAAGGTACCTTCAACATATGCAGGTATGGAAACTTGTTTCTGTATTAACTATCAACACTCTGAACAATTTAATCTAAATCGTAATGTTCCTTTTATGGTTATTCTCAATGAAGCAAAGCCTTCAAGATATAATCTGTTAAAGGAATGGGTATTAGACGACCATGACGATGTAGAGATTTACGGTAAATGGGAACATCCTAATACTGAAACAGACACAAGGTTTAAAGGATCTATTCATCTTGACGATGTAATGGCTAAAATGAACAATGTTAAATTTACTTTTATTATTCCAATCGCAAAGGGTTGGGTAACTTCAAAGTATATTGAAATGGTACATGCTGGTGTGATACCGTTCTTACATCCATCTTATGATGAACAAAGGCATTTGCCAATACCAGAATTTTTGAGACCGAAGACTCCTACTGAATTTAAAGAAAGGATGAATAGGTTATTAAATAATGAACAGGAATATGAATCTGTAATTACAGGCCTGCGTAAACTATTATGCAAACCAGAATATTACAATGGAACATTCTTAAACAATAAAATAATGACAGCGATGGATAATGATTATGTTGCACCAGATGTAACACAATTTGAAAAGAAAGTGGCTGTAACACTTGAGGACTTTTTCGGATGAACAAAAAAGAAATAACATGGGCACCACTTATTCCACTTATCGGTGGACAAGCTTTAGGAGCAGAGAAGGCGTTTGGTAAACCACCTGAAGCCATTTACTCTTTTGGTGGATTTGAAGCTAACGATAACCATTACGTTAATTATCAGCAAAACACAATGGGACGTGATATTCCTTATGTTTTATTAGATTCAGACAATCCTAGTATTAAACAAGTTGATGTAGTGACAGGTACTCCACCTTGTGCTGCTCTATCTCAGTTAAATACAGGAACGACAACAGAATCAAAAGGACCGGGTTGTGCAAAGAACGATTTTATGTATATGGTCTTTGAAAATGGTATTGATGTTCTTGGAGCAAAGGTAGTCATTGTTGAAAATGCTCCTGCGCTATTTACAAACAAAGGACGTCCTGTAGCAAATAAACTTTATGAAATTTGTAAAGAACGTGGATTCTCATTAACATTGTTTAAAACATCAACAAGATTTCATGGAGTTCCACAAGGTCGTGATAGATGTTTTGCGATTGGTTGGAAATCAGAATCAGCACCAGTTATGAATTATTATAATCGTGATAGAAAAGACTTTGCTGAATATCTTCAAGAGATCCCTGAAAACGCTTTACATCAAGATATTATTATTAATAAGAATGTACCTGACGAACCATATTATAATTTCATCAAGACAAAAACAAATCGTGATGTTCGAGAAATTATGATTGAAGAAGGTGTTAAGACAACTCTGAATTATGTAAACAAAAAAGGTTGGATGAAAGAAGCTAACGAATGGTTCCACAAGACAGGTAACGAAAAAGGTATTAAGTATTCAGATCATGCAATGATGAAGTATGCAGATGGTAAAGGTGTATGGGATGGATCAGTACATGTCTTTGGTGAATATATGAATGCAGTGATTGGTCGTAATATGGTTGATACAATGCATCCTACTGAAGAAAGGTCATTAACAATTCGAGAAGCTTTACATATGATGGGATTCCCTGAAGATTTTGAGTTACTTGATGGATTAAAGAAAATGAATCATATTGCTCAAAACTGTCCTGTACCAACATCGAGAGATATGCATTTAGAAATTGGTAAGTTTCTAACAGGTGAACTAAAGGAATCTGAAACAACTTATTTAAGACAGAACAATTTAAAACAACTCATGGAGTTTGATCCTAATGGAACTGATACGACTCCAAACCTTGAGGAATTCTTTGCATAAAACTATTGACATGATACACTTAATGTTGTATAATAGTATATTGAAGAATAGGAATAACTATGAGAAATGATTTAATTATTGACTTTGAGACAATGGGTCAAGATGTAAATAAATGTGCAGTGATTGACGTGTCCGCAATGGTATTCAATTGGGATAAGATGACTTCATCAGATCCATATACACTGAGCGATATCAGCAAATGCAGAAAGTTTAAACTTAATGTAAAAGAACAAGTACAAACATACGGTTGGGAAATTAATCCAAGTACATTAGAATTTTGGAATAATCAACCTACAGAAGTAAAAAGAAACATTGCTCCTAAAACATCTGATTTATCAGTAGCTGATTTTGTAAAACAGTTTAGTGATTTTTTAATTGATTCACCAAAGATTAAATATTGGTGGTCAAGATCTAATACATTTGATCCCATTATTCTTACAAGGCTATTTCAGTCTCAAGATAAGTTAGCTCACATGGAACAACACCTTAAGTATTGGTCTGTTAGAGACACAAGAACTTATATTGATGCAAAGTTTAATTTTGAATTGAAGAAGAATGGATTTGCTCCTTGTGAAAATGATGAGAAGTGGGATTCAGTATTTAAAGCACACGATAGCTCTTGGGATATTCTGGCTGATGTATTAAGATTACAGTCAATCGTTAGAGCAGAAAACGATATGGAGCAAATTAGAGTATGAAGCTAGAAGTTAAAACAGAAGAACTACAAAAGCAAAAACTGTTTATTGGTACACCTATGTATGGTGGTCAATGTGCAGGTATCTATACTAAGTCAACAAATGATTTAAGTATGTTATGTTCTGCGCATAAAATTCCAATGAAGTACTACTTTCTATTTAATGAAAGTTTAGTTCAAAGAGCAAGAAACTATATCGTAGACGAATTTATGCGATCTGACTGTACTCATTTATTGTTTATTGATTCAGACATTGGATTTGATCCAAGAGATGCACTTGCCTTAATGGCATTACAAATTTCAGACCCAGAGAAGTACGATATTGTCTGTGGTCCATATCCAAAGAAAACTATTTCATGGGAAAAGGTAGCAGCTGCAGCGCAAGCAGGCGTTGGGCAAGAGAATCCTTTTGACCTTGAAAAGTACATATCAGATTTTGTTTTTAATCCAGTTAAAGGATTGAAATCATTCAAACTTTCCGAACCTGTTGAAGTCGCCGAAGGCGGTACAGGATTTATGTTGATTACTCGAGAAGCTTTAGAAAAATATAAAGAAGCTTATCCAGAGTTATCGTATAAACCTGACCACGTTAGAACCGACGCGTTTGATGGATCACGGGAAATAACTGCCTACTTTGATTGTGTCATAGACGAAGAATCGAAAAGGTATCTATCTGAAGACTACTTCTTCTGTAAGATGGCTCGTAAAGCTGAGCTTTCAGTATGGATGTGTCCTTGGATGAAAATCAACCATGTTGGTTCTTATATCTTTAAGGGTGACATGGGGAGTCTTGGTCAAATAGGAGTATCGGCAACTGCGGATAATAAATCTCAAAGAAAAGCATATAATCCTATTGACAAATCTAAGTAATTGGTATATAATATACCACAATATAACTAACGGAGAAAAAGTATATAATGAAATTTTCTAACGAAACCTTGACGGTCCTTAAATCGTTTACCGCTATCAACAAGTCTATCTTGATGAAAGAAGGTAATGTTTTGAAGACTATAACTCCAGAGAAAACATTGATAGCAATCGCAGATATTGACCAGGAGATCCCTTCTGATGCCTGCGTGTATGATCTTTCAAGATTTTTATCAATTTTATCTCTATATAATGATCCCGATGTGGAATTCTTTGATAAATATTTTATTATCTCAGAAGGTAAACGTAGAACGAAATATGTCTACGCAGATCTATCCATGATCCATACTCCACCAGAAAAGGAAATCACAATTCCTACAGCTGATGTAGTAGTTAATGTGACTGCAGAAGAATTGAGTTCAGTTCAGAAAGCAGCAGGGGTATTACAATTTTCAGAGGTTGCATTTGTAGGCGAAGGCGGCAAATGTTATCTGAAAGCGATCGACAGTAGCAACGATAACGCAGATGACTTTGGCGTTGAAATCGGAGAAACTGACGACTCGTTCAAGATTATCATTAAAACTGATAACTTGAAACTAATGCCTTTAGATTATGAAGTAACCCTTTGTTCAAAAGGCATTTCACAGTTTAAAGGAAAAGGCGTCACGTATTTCGTGGCAATTGATTCAAAGTCGACATATAATAAAGGGTAACTCATATGAATGATGGAACTAACATTGGTGGCCAACAAGGTCAACAAGAAGAAGAAGTAGTAATTAATCTTGGAGACTTATCCACACTATTACAGATTATTGATATCTGTGCACAGCGTGGTGGTTTTCAGGGGCAAGAACTAGCTGGAGTAGGAATGCTTCGAAATAAAGTAGAAACTTTCCTAAGACAGAATTCTCCGCAACAGCAACAAGCACCTGGTGCTGAAGATGCAGTAGCGGTTGAAGGCGGAAGCCTTGCTGATAAAGTTATTGACTAATAACCAATAGCTTCATTTCTCGAGAAGTGAGGGTGATCTTCGGATCCCCTCGCATTTTCTCAAATTTTTATATTATGGTGAATTATGATTGAAGCAAAAGCTAATGAAGTGCTTTGGGTCGAAAAGTATCGTCCTCAAAAAGTAAAAGATACTATTCTCTCAGACACAATGAAAGAAACATTCCGTAAGTTCGTATCAGACGGAAATGTTCCAAATCTATTATTAACAGGTGGCCCTGGTGTAGGTAAGACTACAGTTGCTAAAGCAATGCTTGAAGAACTAGGTTGCGATTATATCGTAAAGAATGGTTCTCTTAATGTTAATATTGATACACTCCGATACGACATCTCTACATTTGCTTCCGCAGTATCTCTAACAGGTACAGGTCGTAAGTATGTAATCTTTGATGAAGCAGATTATTTGAACGCAGCTAATGTCCAACCGGCATTACGTAACTTTATTGAAGAGTATAGTTCAAACTGTGGCTTTATCTTTACTTGTAATTTCAAGAATCGTATTATTAGTCCATTACGTTCAAGGTTATCAGAAGTAGACTTTACTATTGATACAAATGACCGTCCAACAATGGCAATGCAATTCTATAAGCGTGTAATGGCAATTCTTGATAATGAAGAAGTACAATACGACAAAGCAGTAGTTGCTAAGGTAATCGAAAAACACTTTCCTGATTTCCGTAGAGTCCTAACTGAATTACAATCCTATGCAGCATCAGGCAAAATTGATGAAGGTATCTTTGTTAATCTTGCTCAAGAATCTATTGATGATTTATTTAAATTACTCAAAGGTAAAGAGTTTACTCAAATGCGTAAATGGGTTGCCAAGAATTCAGACCAAGATATGAATGAAATGTTTCGTCGTATCTATGATGCAGCATCAGGTAAAGTCGAGTTAAGAACACAAGCAGGCTTTATCGTTACTCTCGCTGATTACATGTACAAGTCAGGTTTAGTTGCCGACCAAGAAATTAATATGGTTGCGTTTCTAACTGAAGTCATGATTGAGTGTGAGTATGTATAATGCTGAAGACTAGATGTTCTAATTGTGATATCACAACAACCAAAAAGAAATCATTTAAGGTTGTAATGAATACTGACGAAGGTAAGACTGAACTTATTCTCTGCGAAGAATGCGGTAAAAATTTTAATGTTATGGTAAAAGAATACGAGGAGCTGTTTGATGAAAGATCTTAGTCCGTTTGATTTTATGAACGCTGCAAGCTTTTCTAAGGAAGATTTAATTCGTAACAGCGATATACCTGAACATACTGAAAAGATGTACAACGCGTATGTAGTGAACCGTGGCTTTACAAATTTTGAGGATACCATACTACACGCAAACGAAATGAATATGCGTCATCATTTATTTGATGGAGCTCAGTTCGATTATTATCGTTCTGTACTTCGTAAGCGTAAGAGATTCTCTAAATGGCCTAAGGCTGACAAAGACAATAACCTTGATGCAATTCAAGAAGTATATCAGTGTAATAGAACAGTAGCAAAACAATATCTTAAAGTACTTACAAAGGAACAACTCCAAATCGTATGTGATAAACTAAACGAGGGTGGGTAGGATATGATTATTATAAATAAATGTATATGGTTTTACCATTGCCACTAATATAATAATTTAAAAGGTGAATTTGTATCATGGACAACATAGATATTTTCAAAGGTGTTGGAGTTGAGGTCGAGCTTCCTACTCAGGATAGCTTTCTTAAGATCAAAGAAACGTTAACACGTATTGGAATTTCCTCAAGAAAGGAAAAGAAATTATATCAGTCCTGTCATATCCTACATAAGAAAGGTAGGTATTCAATCCTTCATTTTAAAGAACTTTTTATTTTGGATGGAAAGCACAACACTCTAACTGAAGAAGATGTTGCACGTCGTAATACGATTGTGAATCTTTTAGAAGAATGGGAACTTGTTAAAATTGTAGATCCTTCAAAAACGAAAGATCCAATTGCTTCTCTAAATCAAATTAAAATCATTTCATTTAAAGAAAAGAACGATTGGGAACTGACAGTTAAATATAATATCGGAAAAAAATAAAGCTATTGACTTTTCTATCAAACTGTTATATAATATAACAAATGGAAATGGAATATAAATTATGAATGTTTTTAAAACGCGTGATCGCGCTCAAATCCCTTCATACGCTACTATCGGCTCAGCATGCTTTGATGTACAGGCTTGCTTGGAAGATGGCGAAAGGATTAAAGCGTATGATGCATGGAATAAACAAGTCCCTATTCTAGTAAAGAAGGGCAAAATTGTCATTCAGCCAATGCAAAGAGTACTCATTCCAACAGGACTGATATTTGATATACCAGTTAATCATGTAATGGAAATGTTTATACGAAGCAGTGTGGCAACGAAAAGAGGATTGACATTAATTAACAGTGTTGGTATAATTGATTCTGATTATGTCGACGAAACGCATATTATTGTACATAACATATCAGATTCGTTAGTACATGTTCATGACGGCGACAGATTAGCACAATGTAGATTAGCATCTGTCAAGCAACAAGAAATGAAAGAAGTTAAAAAGAAACCAGGACAAAAAACCGACCGCAAAGGTGGTATAGGTAGTACTGGTGTATAAATAGATTTGTAAGGTGCCGTAAGGGCTTTACAACTAACCGATGGGTATTACCATCATATAATAATTAATCTTGCTTAATAGGAGAATAACATGACTGGATTAAATATAAATCAACTTCACCCCTTTGCCGTAGGCTTTGATAGAGTCTTTGACAGATTGGTAGAGTTCCCCCAAGTACATCAATCACAAGGCTTCCCGCCTTATAATATCAGAACTGATAAAAACGAAAAGTTCTTTATTGATCTTGCGTTAGCAGGTCTCGATATTAACGATGTAGAAATCGAAGTAAAAGAAGATGTATTAACCATTCGTTCCACTTGGGATGAAGCAGGTGATTACTTCAATGGCGGTGGTGATTATGTTCACCGCGGTATTTCCTTCAAAAAGTTCACTAGGAGTTTTACTCTTGCTGACGATATTGAAGTAAAAGACGCCAGCTTCACAAACGGTCTTTTAACTGTTTCATTGGAAAGAATTATTCCTGAGGCAAAGAAAGCACGTAAAATTAAGATTAACACTAAGAAAGAATTCTTAAAGAGTTAATCTGTTTTAATCTGGGTGGCGCAAAGCCACCCTACTATTGATAGGAAATTAAATTATGAAACAAGTCCCTAATGTAACGTTTAAAGTAAGAAGCAGAGATGTAGAGAGTGGAGAGTTTGTATGGACTCACCCAACTACTGACGATTACTTTAAAGGAAAAAGAGTTGTAGTATTTTCACTACCCGGAGCCTTTACACCAACATGTTCTAATAATCAAGTCCCAGGCTTTGATGTATTATATGATCAGATGGTTGAGGCAGGCGTTGATGAAGTATACTGCATATCATGCAACGATACTTTTGTAATGAATGCATGGGCCGAAGATTTGAGAATAAAAAATGTTAAATTGATTCCTGATGGATCCTGCGAATTTACAGCAGGAATGGATATGTTAGTCGCAAAAGATAATCTTGGATTCGGTAAAAGATCTTGGAGATATGCTATGGTCGTAGACGATGGTACTGTTGAAAGGATGTTTAGTGAACCAGGGTTTGAAGATGATTGCCCTACAGATCCATACGGTGAAACACAACCTGAGAAAGTACTTGCTTACTTAAAAGGCGAATAAATTAAAAACAATCCACGTTGGACAACACTGATAAAGTTGCACCCAGCCCGGCCGTTTTATGGAACTCTTCGGAGTTCCTTTTTTTATGAAGCTCCGTTTGGATATATTCCCATTACATCGTTACCGCCACCGCCACCACCGCCAAGGTTAGTTTGATTAATTGTTTTAGTAACCCCTGTATTGTTATCAGTCTTCGCTGCATTAACAGTTGTGCCACCGCCAACATTATTCATTATGTTAATAATTGGCTTATCATTAGATGAAGCATCTTTCATCTGCTCGGGTGTTTGTGGAACAACTGGTGTTATTTGATCTTGTGATACTATTTGCTCTGCAACTTGCTCAACAACCTGTGTAACTGGTTTTGTTTCAATAGTAGCCAATCTATCATCGATAATACGAGATGATACTGCTTCCTGTTTAGCAAG
>Ga0213869_10002799_pt1 | contig 11889 bp, 10 predicted proteins | sample PICome_10_FD_160083 | JGI IMG/M metagenome (GOLD analysis project Ga0213869, IMG submission 160083) | Coastal seawater microbial communities near Pivers Island, North Carolina, United States - PICO132 | ecosystem: Environmental > Aquatic > Marine > Coastal | place: USA: North Carolina...
CAGTGCGTTATTAACCGGCGGGCGCAAGTGGCTTATTTCCTCTCGCCATGACTTGGGCAGAAGCGGCATATTCTCCGCGCGATCATTTGCCTTCACCCACACGCACTGCATTTCAGGGATGACTTCGCAGTTGCCGTTCTCTCGCACACCGCCACATGGGCCGTTGCGCAAAGTTTTGGGACAGGTCATGGGACAGGTCATCCCCGTGGAATGCAGCACACATTGACCGCACATGCGGCAATCCCAAATGGGCTTTTTCATGGCGTGCTCCACCATGGGCAACAACTTTCGCACAGGAATTAACCAGCACGCTTCGTTGCGATAAGTTCCTTGGCCCGACGGACAGCAGTTGCCGCATCAGCGGCGTACCCGTCAGCGCCGCACACATCCGCATACTCCTGGGTGACCGGTGCTCCACCAACCATAATGATTACTTTGTCGCGCAACCCAGCTTTCTCAATGGCGTTGATATTAGCTTTGAACATAGGCATCGTTGTGGTGAGGAATGCTGACATGCCAACGATGTCTGGATTGTGCTCCTCAATGGCTGCAATGAATTTTTCTGGTGGGACCTGAACGCCAATGTCAATAACTTGGAAACCTGCGCCTTCCAGCATGATGTTGACCAGATTTTTGCCGATGTCATGAACATCGCCTTTAACCGTTCCCATCAAGAATGTCCCAACGCTCTCCACACCGGTCTGAGCAAGCAGGGGACGCAAGACATCGAGCGCCCCTGACATTGCCCGACCAGCAATGAGCATCTCTGGCACAAAGTAGTCTCCGCGCTCAAAGCGAGCACCTACTTCCTCCAGTGACGGAATCAGTGCGTCGAAAAGAATTGTCTCGGGAGTCATGCCGATTTCAAGACCCTTATTGGTCAACTCCAAAACGGCTGGCGCATTGCCCACCATTGTTTCGTCGTAGAGACCCTTGAGGACGTCGTCTGGTGTCATGCGGCACCAACCCTTCTGCGATCCTGCTCCGGCTGGGGAGCAGGGGATTGTTGACTAACTAATGGATTATTCGTTGCGTTGTGATTCATTGCGTTGTGATCAATAACTTGATCCGGTGTTGCTGGAAATTTGCCATTCGGCACCATGAGATAACCAAATTTTTCGGACACCAAAGCAGCCTGCTCGAGCAATAAATCCGCGTACTCCATGCTCACTTCACGAGTCATGCGCATTGTTGGACCCGAAATCGAAAGTGCGCCAATTATCTCGCCCGTCTCAATGAAAATTGGTGCCGCGATAGCGATCAAGCCCGCCTCCAGTTCGGAATCTGCTAGTGACCAACCGCGGGTGCGCGTCTCTTCGAGTTCAGCCTCAAGGACCTTTCGATTTGTGATTGACCGTGGAGTCAAGCGTGCTAAGCGACCCTCCGGGAGCGTTGCACCGTACGCCAGGAAAATTTTGCCCAGTGCCGAGCAGTGAAGCGGTACGCGGGACACACCCCAATTCACGCCACCAATATGAAAAGTGCAATCAACCTGGCTGATTTGCTCAACTTCATCCCCCACGAGGACAGCGAGATTGATGGTTTCCCCCGTTGCCTGACCCAAGGCATCCATGCTCGGGCCCGCAAAGTCAATGAGTTCTTCATTGGGCAGGTGTGAATAGGCAAATCGGGTCAAGGATGATCCTGCTCGGATGGCACCCTGTGAGTTCCGACTAATAAGTCCGGAATTTTCCAGACTGGAAAGCAACCGCGAAAGGGTGCTTTTGGCCAGCCCACTCATTTCCTGGAGGTCGCCAAAGGAAATCGCCCGCGGAGACTCCATAACCATGGTCAGCAGGCTTAAAGCGCGGTCAACCGCTTGGGTCCCGGTGGGACTGGCCATCCTCGCCTCCTCTTAGATACCCCTTTAGATACCTCTGCAAAGAAAATTTTCGAAATCGGTACACAAATGATCCACATTATGAAACAGTTGTTCCATAACTGAGTCTAGATCTCGAATCTGCTCAGGCGCAAGAGCATTGTGAAAAATAGTTACCCCACAAATTCATACTTCGAACCTAAAGCTCGAACCTAAAGCTAGATCCCACCGTCGTCCAAGGAGTCCGATGTTCACCAACTCGATGCCGCGTTACGAGATCCTCTCGCCAGAGGCCATGGCCACCCTCGATCGAGGCTGGCGCCGGATCGTCAGCGAACTGGGCATTGAGTTTGCCAAGCCCGAAGCCGTTGAAATGTTCAAGGCGGCTGGTCAACGCGTTGACGGCGAAAAAGTTTTCTTTGACCCTGAATTCGTGCTCGAACAGGTGGCTAAAGCTCCTAGCCAATTCAACATTCAAGCTCGCAACCATGCCAATGACGTCATTATCGGTGGGGACAACATGGTGTTCTCAAGTGTTTACGGTCCGCCGTTTTTCCGCCGCGGTGATGTCCGCCGTGAGGGTTCCATGGATGACTTCCGCGACTTTGCCAAACTTGCGCAGTCATTCAAGGCTATGGACAGCGTTGGTGGTGTAGTGGTCGAGCCAGGCGATGCTGCCCTAGATTCTCGACACCTAGACATGCTCTTTGCTGCCTTTACTTTGACCGACAAAATCGTCATGGGCAACGTGGTCAGTGAAATTAACGCAAAAGATACGCTCGCAATGGGTGAAATCGTGTTCGGAGGTCGAGCAGCGATTGAAGAGACCCCCTTCTGCATCAACTTGATCAATTGCAACTCTCCGCTTCGGTGGGACGACCGCATGCTCGATTCCCTCATGGAATATGCGCGCGCAGGGCAGCCCGTTATTTGCACACCGTTTCTACTCATGGGCGCCATGTCACCCGTCTCTATCCCCTCAGCACTCGCACAGCAAATCGCTGAGGCACTCACGGGTATCGCACTCGCCCAATTAGTGCGACCTGGAACGCCTGTTGTATTTGGTTCGTTCCTTTCTAATATTGATATGCAGTCGGGCTCACCCCAGTTTGGAACCCCTGAATCCGGCATTGGATTACTTGCCACCGGTCAAATTGCCCGGCACTTTAAGTTGCCATTCCGTGGCGGCGGCGGACTGAACTCATCACAGGTACCCGATGCACAATCAGCCTATGAATCCATGATGACCATGATGCCTACATTCCTCTCGGGCACAAACTTCGTCATGCACACTGCTGGGTGGCTTGAAGGCGGGCTCGTTTCGAGCATTGAAAAGTACGTCATCGACGTCCAAATTCTTGAGTCATTGCAACATGAATTCACTCCAATTCATTTTGACGACGAAGCCCTCGCATTCGGTGCGCATGAGGAAGTCGGCCACGCCGGCCACTTCCTTGGAGCCATGCACACAATGGAACGCTTTCGGGACTGCTTCTACCGCCCATTCCTGTCCAGTTCAGACAACTTCGAACGGTGGACGCGCAACGGGTCCAAGGACACGGCAGTGCGCGCGGCGGAGATTGCTGAGAAGAAAATCGAGGAATACGAAAAGCCAGCCATGGACTCTGCTATGGAACAGGAACTGTTGGAATACGTAAACCGTCGGCGCACAGAACTTGGTGACTAATTTATGGCGAATAAAAAGTACGACTACATCATTGTTGGTGGAGGCTCGGCCGGATCTGCACTTGCAAATCGACTGAGCGAAGACCCCAACAAAACTGTTCTCGTGCTTGAAGCGGGACGCATGGATTCGTGGTGGGACGTCTACATTCACATGCCTGCCGCTTTAACCTTTCCAATTGGCAACAAGCACTACGACTGGATGTACTCCTCTGAGCCAGAACCACATATGAACAATCGACGGGTGACCGCGGGCCGAGGCAAAGTAATAGGCGGTTCAAGCAGCATCAACGGAATGATCTTCCAGCGGGGTAATCCATTGGACTATGAAAAATGGTCCAAGGAACCGGGCATGAGTAACTGGGATTACGCCCACTGCCTGCCTTACTTCAAAAAGATGGAAAATGCCAAGGGTCGTGACAGTGAGTGGCGGGGCACGTCAGGCCCACTGGAAGTCAACAAAGGCAAGGTGAAAAACCCACTATTTGGAGCGTTTTTCAGTGCCGCGCAGCAAGCCGGTTATCCACTCACCGAGGATGTCAACGGATTTCAGCAAGAAGGCTTCGCACCATTTGATGGCAGCGTGCGAAATGGGCGCCGCCTCTCTGCGGCTGGCGCCTATCTCCATCCGGTGATGCATCGCACAAATTTGACGGTGAAAACACGCACCCTCGCCACCAACATTCGTTTCGAAGGCAAGAAAGCTGTAGGTGTTGATGCACTCGTCAGAGGAAAGAAAAGGGTCGCCTTCGACTGTGACGAAGTCATTCTGTGTGGCGGAGCCATCAACTCACCACAACTGCTTCAGCTTTCGGGAGTGGGAAACAGTGAGCACCTCAACAGTGTCGGGGTGGAAACGGTACATCACCTTCCAGGTGTCGGTGAAAATTTGCAGGATCATCTCGAAGTTTATGTTCAACACGCATGCAAGCAACCAGTCTCGCTCAATCCCAATTTAGCGTTCTGGCGCAGACCTTTTATCGGCGCCGCGTGGCTGTTCCTGCGTAGAGGTCCCGGCGCATCGAATCACTTTGAGGGCGGAGGATTCGCACGCAGCAATGAGGATGTCGACTACCCCAACCTGATGTTCCACTTCCTGCCCATTGCCGTGCGCTATGACGGCACCGCACCCGAGGGTGGCCACGGCTACCAAGTACATATCGGCCCTATGTATTCCAATGCACGTGGCAGCGTCAAGATCAAGAGCAACGACCCCACCCAAGCACCCGCCATTCTGTTCAATTATCTGTCCACAGACGAAGACAAGCGGGAGTGGATTGAAGCTGTCCATGTCGCCCGCAAAATTTTAGGTCAGTCGGCTTTCGATCCATACTCGGATGGAGAGATCTCACCGGGACCAAGCGTGTCAAGCGACGAAGAAATCCTTGAGTGGGTCAGGGAAGACGGCGAAACCGCCTACCACCCATCTTGCACCTGCAAAATGGGCCTCGATGACATGTCAGTTGTGCATCCCGACTCACTCAAGGTGCACGGTATCGAGGGCGTGCGCGTGGTTGATGCCAGCGTGATGCCTGTTGTGACCAACGCAAATATTTACGCCCCCACCATGATGATCGCAGAAAAAGCAGCCGATCTCATCAAAGGTAACAATCCCCTCCCATCTGAGGAGATCGCCTTTTATCAGCATCAAAAATTGGCATAATCATCAACCCAGTCGAGTCAATGCACTCGAAAACAGAAAGCGAGCCGGGCACGTGACTGATCTGCACATCAATGGGGTCTGGGTTGCAGCCCACGATGGTGCAGAACGTGAAATCATCTGCCCAGCCGATGGCACAGTGTTCAAGAAGGTTGATGAAGCTGGCCCCGCTGATGCTCAGGCGGCCATAGATGCGGCCCGTTCCGCATTCGATTCAGGCTGGTGGACCCAGATTTCCGTTATCGAACGCGGCGCGATCTTAGAGCGAACGGGCGATCTCATCGAAGAGCGACTTGAAGAGTTTGCTCAGGCCGAGTCGATGGACACGGGCAAGCGAATTGTTGAGGCCCGCTACGACATCGCTGACTCAATTCGGTGTCTCCGATACTTTGCCCAACTTGGCCCCACATTCTCTGGCCGCTCGGTCGATACTGGTGATTCACACATTCAATCTCGCGTTCAGTACGAACCCGTTGGTGTGGCAGTACTCATTACCCCGTGGAATTACCCCCTGCTGCAAGCCGTCTGGAAAGTCGCACCTGCAATTGCCGCAGGCTGCACTTTTGTGCTCAAGCCGAGTGAACTAACTCCGAGCACTTCCATCATGTTTATGCAGGCGTTAGTCGATGCTGGCCTTCCCCCCGGAGTTGGGAACTTAGTGCTCGGCGCAGGTGCCAGCATTGGTGAGACTCTGACAAGCAGCTCCAAGGTTGACATGGTCTCTTTCACCGGAGGATTGGAAACCGGAAAACGTGTCATGGCAAGTGCTGCCGCAACAATCAAAAAAGTTGCGCTTGAACTTGGCGGCAAAAACCCCAACATAATTTTTGCCGACGCAGACTTAGAAGCGGCTCTCGATAACGCGCTGACCGCAATCTTCTTGCATTCTGGTCAAGTTTGTTCCGCTGGCTCTCGATTAATCGTTGAGCAATCCATTCATCATTCATTCCTCCAAGAATTTGTGGAGCGTGCCAAGAAAATTCGTCTCGGTGGACCATTCGATGAGTCAGCCGAAACAGGGGCATTGATCAGTGAAGCGCATCGAAATAAAGTGCACACGTTCGTGGAGAAGGGGGTCAGCGAGGGAGCGGAGCTACTTTGCGGCGGAGAGATCCCCGAGGGTCCCGGTTATTTTTATCCCCCCACAATTCTCGCGAATTGCACAACTCATATGTCGTGTGTGCAGGATGAATCATTTGGGCCAGTTGTGACCATTGAAACTTTCACTACTGAAGAGCAGGCAATAGCACTGGCGAATGACACCTACTACGGCCTCGCCGGCGCCGTCTGGACCCAGGATGCAGGAAAATCGCAACGCGTGGCAAATGCTTTGCGCCATGGAACTATTTGGATCAACGACTTCCACCCCTATGTGCCACAAGCTGAATGGGGTGGCTTCAAACAGTCAGGAATTGGCCGTGAATTGGGGCCAAATGGATTACTCGAATACCTCGAGGCCAAACATGTTTACCACAACACAAGTCCAGCACCCAGTGGCTGGTTTGGCGCCTAAGGAGCAATCATGACCACGAGCGATTCTGCGATCTCAGTTCGAAACCTGTGGAAGGTATTCGGGCCGACTCCGAATGCAATTGTTGGAACGCCCGATGCGAACTTGAGTCGCCCTGAACTTCTGGAAAAGACCGGTTGCGTTGCCGCTGTCAACAACGTTTCCTTCGACGTCGCCGACGGTGAAGTATTTGTCGTTATGGGTCTTTCCGGCTCAGGAAAGTCTACGTTGGTCCGCTGCCTCACTCGTTTAATTGAGCCGACGTCCGGTGAAGTTTTCATTGAAGGTGAAGACATTCTTGCCGCTTCAAAGTCCCGCCTGCGTGAATTGCGACGCACTAAGTTCTCCATGGTGTTTCAGCATTTCGGTCTTCTCCCCCATCGATCAATCATTGACAACATCGCCTACTCACTTGAAGTTAATGGTGTCAAAAAAGACAAGCGTCATGCCCGCGCGAATGAAGTCATTGAACTTGTCGGCTTAAGTGGTTACGCCAATCACTATCCCGAACAACTCTCCGGTGGCATGCAGCAACGTGTTGGACTAGCCCGCGCTCTCGCTGTTGACCCCGAAGTCATGTTCCTTGATGAACCATTTAGCGCACTCGATCCCCTGATCCGAAGGGACATGCAAAACGAAATCGTCCGCCTGCATGACGACCTCAACAAAACAATGGTGTTCATTACCCACGACCTCGCTGAAGCAATGCGAATCGGTGACCGCATCGCGATCATGCGCGATGGTGCAATCGTTCAGGTTGGTACTCCCACGGAATTGGTTTTGAACCCAGCAGATGACTATGTCTCTGACTTTACCAACGACATTCCCAAGTCACATGTTCTCCGAGTTGCTGACATAGCGGTACCCATCAGCGGGGGTCACGCAAGCTCGTCGCAGCCAATTCCGCATGATGCAATTATCCGATCAGTAATGCACCGGGTTATGAGTGACCCTGATCCGATATCAATTGCAAAGAATGGGGAAATCATTGGCTGCATTGGGCGCGACGAGCTGCTCACCGTTTTTGCCGAGGATATAAACGAGGAACTCAACGCATGAAAGCGTACATTGACACTCACGTTCCCGAGTTTTTGCGTCGCAAGTGGGTATTAATTGTCGGGCTCCTTGTTGTTTGGTTTGTCCTTGGTCGAATATTTAAGGGAGTTCACACCCTTGATATTGGCAACTCGGAGGACACCCCAACCACTGAAGTACTCGGTCAGTTTGCTGCGAATATTCGCGCGGCACGGGCCGAGAATCCAATCTTTGTTTACATTTTCAACCCGTTCCGCCAAGGCATAGAAAGTTTCGTCGAAGTCATCCGAGCAGTCATATCGGACCCTGCTCCAGGTGCGCTGATCCCTGTCATTGGCTGGGTGGGGATTTTGGCCCTTATCGGTTTCATAGTTTTCGCAACATCAAACTGGCGCACATCACTGCTTTCCATGGTGTTGATTTTTGGGTGCGGCGTTCTTGGAATGTGGACCTACTCCATGGACACCCTGGCATTGACCATTGGTGCTGTCGTGCTCTCATTGGTGATTGCTCTTCCCATAGGAATTTGGGCGGGTCTCAATGACCGAGTCATGAAAACTGTGCGCCCGGTACTCGACCTCGCTCAGATCCTTCCGACCCTGGTCTACCTCGCACCACTTGCACTGGTTTTCCTCATCGGTATTGCGGCCTCAACCATTGCAACGATGATCTACAGCATTCCTATCGGTATTCGCATCACTGCACATGCAATTCGGAGCCTGCAGAACGGACCCATCGAGGCAGCTGAATCGATGGGTTCCACACGTTGGCAAAAACTGACCAAAGTTCAGTTGCCCATGGCCAAGCGAACAATCATCCTTGGTGTCAATCAGACGACTCTGGCAGCACTTTCCTTCGTGGTCATCGCTGCACTAATTGGTGCACCCGGTCTGGGCGAACCTGTCCTTCAGGCGCTTTCTATTCGAAATATCGGCGATGGTGTCACCGCGGGTCTGGCAGTGGTCTTTATTGCCGTGATGCTGGACCGGTCGACAACTGCGGCCGTCGTTCACAGCAATCAGATTCCACTGACAGGGAAACCTTTGCTCGTGAGGCGCCTTTCCCTCGGAGCTGCGGCAATCGCAACGATTGTTGCCATCATGATCTCTCGCCAGCAACTCTGGGCGGCAGTATTCCCTGAGTCCCTTGATTTTCGAGATCCAATTGGTAACTGGTTCGATGCCATCACCGAGTGGTTCACAACCACTTTCTATTTCTTGACAACTTCATTCAATGAGGTCTTCACTCTCAATATTCTGAATCCCATTGAATACCTTTTGGCCGATGCGCCCTGGTATCTCACCATCATCATGATTTCAGTGATAGCTGCAATCATTGGGGGACGCACCGTTGCAATCCTCTCTGCCGTTCTATTACTGCTTATTGTTTGGATTGGCCTGTGGAACGACACCATGATTACGCTCACCCAGGTTCTCATTGCGACCACAATCGTTATGTTGATTGGTGTAGTGCTGGGTGTCGCTGCTGGGCGCAATGCAAAATTCGAACGAATACTCAAACCGTTCCTCGACGCTGGGCAAACATTGCCCGCCTTCGTGTACTTGGTGCCCGTTCTGGCCCTCTTTGGTCCAACCCGCTTCGCGGCAATCGTCTGCGGAGTCTTCTACGCGGCCCCCGTCGTTGTCCGCGTCGTGGCAGACGGCGTTCGCGGTGTACCTAAGGAAATGGTGGAGGCAGCAATTGCATCGGGCTCCAGCACCACCCAAGTTGTTACGAAAGTGCAACTTCCAGCCTCCAAGAAGTCCCTACTTCTGGGGGCGAATCAGGGTTTAATTTTCGTATTGGCCGTCGTCGTAATTGGCGGACTTGTTGGAGCGGGCGGCTTAGGCTACTTGGTTCTTCAAGGAGCGTCGAAACCAGAGCTCCAAGGAAAGGGATTAGCCGCAGGGCTGGCTATCGTGCTTCTTGGGATTGTGATGGACCGGATCGCGCACGCAAGTGCGCGGCGGAGTTAGAGCTCACTCAAATCGGGTGAGCGGGATAGAAGGGGAAACCGAATGAGGAGAAACCTCACCAAGCGCATGGCTGCGTTGCCACTGTTGGCAGTTGCAGGTCTTGTGCTCGCAGGTTGTGGCGATAGCGTCAATGACGCAGCCACTGAAACCGCAACTGAAGAGGCGGCGGTCGCTACTGAAGAAGCAGTTACTGAAGAAGCAGCAGAAGAAGTCGCGGCATGCGGTGACTGGGCAATCGCCATGCATGGATGGGTTGGTTACACCGCCTCTGCGCAGGTCGTAGCCGAAGTTGCTCAGGACGCACTTGGTTGCACGATTGAGCAAACGCAACTCGAGGAAGCCGGCGTCACCTATGACGCCATGGAAGCTGGCTCCATCGATGTGATCGTTGAAGATTGGGGCGGCGGCCGCTGGCAAGAGTGGGTTGACCGTGGAGCAATCCAAGAAGTCGGCACCAACGGAAACGTTGGCCTCATTGGCATGTACGTCCCTCAGTGGATGGCTGATGAATACCCAGATATAACCGATGGAACGAAGCTCAATGACTACGCCGAGCTATTCCAGACACCTGAGACAGGTGACAAGGGAGCTTGGTACGAAGGCCCTCCCGGTTACACCACAATCGGTGAGAAGATCATCGATGCTTATGGTTTGAATTACCAAGTTGTCTCAACGGGATCTGAAGCTGCGCTCATCGAGCTCTTCACTCAGGCCGCGGACAACAAAACAGCAGCCCTCGGATACTTCTACGAGCCACAGAACTTCTTGGCTCAGGTTGACTTGGCTCGCGTTAATTTCCCAGCCAACGACTGGACTGACCCAGCTGAGGCTAGCGGTATGACCGACTACCCCGAGTCGCCACTCATGAAGCTCGCGACAACTGAGCTCGTCGAGTCGGGTTCACCATTTGCAACTCTTGTTGCGAACTTCAACTGGACCAATGACGACCAGAACATGGTCGCTGCGGACATTGAAGGTGGCATGACACCACAGGAAGCAGCACAGAAGTGGATTGCAGCCAACAAAGACACGGTCAATTCGTGGCTTGCCGGCACAGGCGCTTCAATAAGCTAGTCGCTCATAACGTTGAGGGCCCGGTCGAGAAATCGATCGGGCCTTCAACTTTCCCACACTGCGAGAGATACCTATGATCATTGAAATTGCTATCGACATCAACGAACCCGGTCTCATCATCCCGTTTTATGCCAGGCTTCTGGGCTACCAAACTGATGTTTCAGATGAAACACGCTACGGGAGTGACCGAACATACTTCTCCTTGACGGATCCCGCAGGTACCAAGCCTAAATTGATATTCCAAGTTGTCCCCGAGAAACCAACGTCTAAGAATCGGATCCACCTCGACTTTCATGTTGAGGACATAGAGGCAAATGCGGCTCAGGCTATTGAGTTCGGCGCCACCAGGATCGATGCGGAACCGATCATTGAGGTGGGCGCAACGTGGATTCGACTCGCGGATCCAGAAGGCAATATTTTTTGCTTCGTTCAGAGCGAATAATGAATCCAAGTACAGTTCGAGATGTCCTACCCTGATGTCATGAGTTTCCCTGTCATCAATGGACTTCGAACGGGCAAGCCACCGCAGGAACACTTACCTGGGACTACGAAGCTGAGAATGAACCAATCGAAACCGTTGGCGAAAAGTTGGCGGTCGTGGATAACGACGGTGTTCACATTGCGACTATTCAGGTCACTCGCGTCGAAGTGGTGCGCTTCGCGGACGCACCAGACGAGGTAGCGCTCGCAGAAGCCGAAGGGGACCTCAACGCGGATCAATTCCGCGCTAGTCATCTAGCTTTCTGGAGCCAATTGGGTTATGAAATTGAGGCCAACACCTTGATTGTCATGGTGTTTTTTGACCTCATCGAGGACCTCAGGAAACAACGACTCGGGTTCCTGCCCGAACTTGGCCCAGTTCCTCACCGCCAGTGGCGTTAGTTTTGCGCATTAGCATTCCGTCCAATGGAAAAGCCAATTCCCAGCGCGCTACCGCAAAAAAACGGTATTTAAGGTGAGGTTGTTCAGGCATGACGAGAGCTAGAAAAAGTGGAGCTGAGGGGAATCGAACCCCTGGCCTTCTCATTGCGAACGAGACGCGCTACCAACTGCGCCACAGCCCCTAACGGGGTGAAACACTAGCAGCGAAAGGCTTATTCGTTGACCGCGCGAGCCTGATAGGGGGCGTTGG
>Ga0213869_10002804_pt1 | contig 11882 bp, 20 predicted proteins | sample PICome_10_FD_160083 | JGI IMG/M metagenome (GOLD analysis project Ga0213869, IMG submission 160083) | Coastal seawater microbial communities near Pivers Island, North Carolina, United States - PICO132 | ecosystem: Environmental > Aquatic > Marine > Coastal | place: USA: North Carolina...
AGCAGTTAGACACTATGAAGCTGCGGGTGGTGGTGACTTAACAAAATCAAAAGAATTTAAATCTGCATTAGACATATTAGAAGTTGGTTTATTAGAATCTGCTAAGAACGATATGGTTGTTCAAGCGGGTAATTCACAAAAAGAATTCATAAAATGGTATACATCAGAAAGTTCAAGATATAAAGAATTGGTCAAAAAATACAAACATAAATTGGTGGTTGACCACCTTAGAGCAGAATTAAACATTTTAGGTATAGGAACGAGAAATAAGAATTCTTATAAGAAACTTTTGCCTGACGTTCCTAATATAGAAAAAGATAGTGACTTAAAAAAATATCAAAAAGAATTCGAAAAGAATGCAACTGTAGAATTTGGTGACGTTCAAGTAAGTGCAAAACATTTAAAGAACGTTTCTTCAGATAAATTAACTGCAAGTGCAATCAAATCACAAATAGCAGGTGTAGTAGATAGAGTTGTAAATGGTGCAAGATTTAAAGTAGAATTACAAAGATACTTTGATAACAATCAAGATTTAAAGAAGTGGGTTGTGTATGAAGCGGGTTCGGGATTATATAAATTTACAGGTGAATACTCGAATGGTTCAGATTATACTGGTGGAAACGATAGGGTTGCAAACAAGATTTTAGTTTTTAATAAAAATGGTATATCAAGTGAATACTCAATGATGAAATATGCAAGTGATAATTATAATCTATGTGATAACATAAATGTTAATTTCAAAGCTTCGGGTAAATCTTCATACCTTGCACTTAGAATATCTTCAGCAGTAGAACATGAACTTCCTATGTTGCAAGAAGAATTAAACTCACTTAAAGCTGAACTCTTAACTGAAGGTTTTATAAAAGACATGTCCAAGAAATTTATGAATTTTGTTGATAAAGCTAAACAGTCAATCTTCAAATTCATAGAGAAAATAATCAAATATATAATAGGTAATATTAAAACTGTAGCACAAAAAGGAATCACTGCATTCAATGAAGCTATGGGTTTTGAAATGAAAGGAAACGTTAAACTTAAAACTCCAAGTTGGTAAAATATGTTAGAATTGATAGAAGAGGCCTCAAAAGTCTTACGAACACCACCACCCGAATTTGATTTCGAGAATCCACCCGAAGACCCTAAAGAAATTGAAACAAATCTTTCAAGTGCAATGGAACAGTTTGGTGGTATAGGATTATCTGCAAATCAAGTTGGATTGAACTATAGAGTTTTTGTAATGAGAACTGCAGACAATGGAACAGTTGCATTCTTCAATCCCGAAATTACTAAAGTATCACAAGAAACAGATTTAATGAAAGAGGGTTGTCTATCTTTCCCCGACCTTTATCTAATGATTAAGAGGTCAAAAGAGATAGAATTTAAATATCAAAATGCAGATGGAGAGGAAAAGGTATTACACTTAACAGGATTGGGTGCAAGGTGTGTTCAACACGAATGTGACCACTTGAATGGTATTCTATTCCTACAACGTGCATCTAGACTCAAACTGGAACGTGCATTAAAATCACGACCAAAAGAGAGAAAAAAGAGAATTGATTATGAAACAAGAATTGCATATGCAAGAGCAATACAAGAACGAGAAAGTCTTACTGCTTCCGAATCTGATAACGGAGAAGGAATCGAGAGAACTGATTCTGTATCTGAAGAAACACTCGCATCTTAAAACAATAGGAGACGGGACAGACTATACTGCAATAAACATATTGCATATTCACACTCAATGGGTTCGAGATATCTTTAATAGACTATCTTTTGACGTTATTGGTGAGATATACAAAAATACAGGTGAAAGAGTATATCCCGAAATGTCTGCACTTAATGAGTGGGATATAGGTGGTGTTCAAGAACCACATACAGATGAATTATCTGATGTCGATTTAAGAAACGATAACGTTAAAAAGGACGGACTAAGTAGAGAATGGACTGTCATTCTTTATATAAATGGTCATGAATCCTTCCAAGGTGGGGAGACTTATTTTCCCGATGAGGGGCCAAGTGGTGAGATTATAACCCCCGTATTAGGAACAGGGGTAGTATTTAGAGGGGTAGACCTAAAACATGGTGTATATCCCGTTAGAAGAGGTGCTAGATACACTATATCTCAATGGTTCACTGCAGATAGAGACAGGATTATAACTGATTCTAGAACTAGAGACCCAAACCTTGACCATGTCACATTAAGACGTTCAGAGACTTGACAATGACAATCCAAAAATGATAGTAAAACCCCGTTTGGGGTTTTTTTAGGCTAAAAATAAATTTGACAATGGGTGTCACTTTTTGTTATACTATGTATATAATGAAAAATCATGGAGAAAATGTGAATAATATAAACTATTTAAGAGAAATGGACTCTGTAAGAATTGTCCAAAGTGGTATTACCTATGAAGGTGTAATTGATAAAGTTGTTAACAATGACTTCCCTTTTATCGAAGGTAAATTTTACGAAATAGATGACATTGGTCAAAGAGTTGATGACCAAAGATTCAATGCAACTATCTATGCACAATCATTCAAAGGTTTAAAAATGGAATGGTGGTATGAAGGACAAGGTGGAGACAACTCTGCAATAGGTTGTAGTGGTTCATGGGAGACACTTGTTGCATGAAGTATCTTAAAGAGATAACAGATTGGGAAATATCCAATCACACTTACATGGTCAATGATGCTGGACACTTAGTTGGATACATCAAGACTGGAACCAAAGAAGAGATTATCTTCAAATCCCCAATGAAACAATTTTCAAAATCAAGGAGAAAATTTATTACTCTCAAGCGTTGACAATGACCTTCACTTTTTAGTATACTATAAACATGACAAAAATAACTAGACAAAAAGACCAATTAGCAAAATTAATGGCTGCAGAGAATATCACTGTTGTCCATAAGAAAATACCAACTGCATACTTTGATGTTAAGAATAGGATACTTGCTTGTCCTATCTTTAAAGAAGATATCAGTAGTGAACTTTATGACCTATTCATGGGACATGAAGTTGGACATGCATTGAATACACCTTACGAGGGTCTTCACTCTGCATTAGAAATGAATAGAACACTTAAGGGATATCTTAACGTTGTTGAAGACGTAAGGATTGAGAAAGCAATCAAAAACAAATTCCAAGGATTAAGGAAATCATTCTTTACTGCATACAATGAATTAATGACAATGGATTTCTTCCAACTTAAGGAAAGAAATCTTTCAGAACTTTCATTGATTGATAAAATCAATTTACAAACTAAGGTCGGTTCAAGACTAGGTCTTAAGTTCAACAAAGTAGAACAAGAATTCTTAGACATGTCAGAAGCATGTAAGACTTGGGAAGACGTTGTTGAATGTGCAACTGCAATCTATGAGTGGTCTAAAGAGAATGAGACAAGAACTGAAGATGATGAGATGTTAGTTCCTCAAATGTTTGACCTTGACGAAGAGGGTGACGAAGAGGGTGACGAAGAAGAATCAGAAATGGAAGAGATGGAAAATGACTCTGAAGAATCTACTGGAAATGGTGACGATTCAGAAGAAGACGATTCAGAAGAAGATTCACTTCCCGAGTTAAACGATAACATTGACAGTGGTGACACTGAAGAGGACACTGCAGAAGAAGAAGGTGACACTGATGAATCAGACCAACAAGTTAAATCTACTGGTGGTAAAGAAGGTGGTAAAGACCAAGGTTATCATGACGATAAACAAGGTGCAAGGGAGTCAATCACTGAACATGCAGCTCATAACAATGAAGAACAATTTCTTTCAGACGAAAACATAATTAAGACTTCAATCAATCTAAAAGAAGTTTTTGCAAAGAATGATATGCATAAAGTTATTGTTCCTTTCAAAAAGGTTATAAGTGATTGGAGAGAATACGTGGGTGTTATTCCCGACTATAAGTCTGAAGAAGCATGGACTAAGAATTATGAGAGAGGTGTTTTCACTGGAAAGAAAATTGAAAACAAAAACAAAAAGATTGTTGCTCATATGGCAAAAGAATTTGAAATGAAACAGTCTGCACAACTTTCTAAGAAAGCATTCAGTGGTAAAACTGGTAAGTTAGATATGAATAGACTTGCAAAATATCAGATTGTTGATGACATTTTCAAAAGAGCTACATATCTTCCCGAAGGTAAAAACCACGGGTTGACTGTTTTACTTGACTGGAGTGGTTCAATTTGTGACGAAGTGACAGACCTATTAGAACAATCAATGATACTTGCAATGTTCTGTAGAAAAGTTAACATTCCTTACAGAGTATACCTTTTCTCTGATGCATATTCTGATGAAAATAAAGATGAGTATGGTTTCGGAAACAATGAAGGTAAACTCATTGAGATTATGTCTAACGAAATGAATAACAGACAACACAAAGAAATGTTGGGATACTTGGGTTGCATTTATGCAAACTACTTCAGTCAAAAAATCTCTTGGAGAAACTATCAAAAATCTATTGCAACTTATAACGAGTTCTTCGGTGAGTTTGCAATAATTGAAGAGGACGGAAGTTATTGGGATTTGGAGTGCAACTTCAGACCTCAAAACTATAGACTAGGTGGAACTCCACTTGACCAAACACTTGTTGCACTTAGACAACTACTTCCCGAGTTCAATGCACAATACGGAATTGAGAAGTCAATCCTAACAGTTATCACTGATGGATTTTCTCATGGTGCTGACTTCCTTAGAAAAAGTAATGAAGAATCAAAGGACTACAGAGAACAAGAAAAGTCTATGGAAGATTCAGATGGATATTACTGGAGAAGTAAAAAGTCTAGAGATATGATTGACCCATTTTTGAACAAAGTGTTTCCACTGGAAGATAGTTCTGATTATTATGGAAGAAATGGTTTCAAAACAACTCAAAACATATTACACTGGTTATCAGAAACTACTGGTGTTATTGTCACTGGATACTTTGTTCTTGGAAGAAAACAAGACCTCTATGGTGTTCTAGAACACACTAACGAGTATAGAAAAACTGATACTGATGTTGCATGGAGAGAAATCAGAAAAGAAGGAAAGATTTTCACTGCCCATGGATACAACAAATTATTTTTCACTGCAGCTAACAACTTAGGAACTGCTGGGAATGACGAACTTGGAGAGGAATTTATTGATGCGAAGAAGGTTAGAGTAATGGCTGCCTTCAAAAGAAATCAGAAATCAAAAACCACTTCAAGATTTTTAACTAACGAATTCATTAAGGAGATAGCATAATGGAAGGAAAATATATGATGAATGAAACATTCATTTTAGAGAGAGACGATTACAGGGACTTTACTAATAGGGTAATGATACTGCAATCAAGAAAAGAAGAAGCACCTTATCTAGTAGAACATGATTTTGTTCTTGACACTTTTGAAGTGACACTACTGGATAACAGGTATACACTAAAAACAATCATGGAGAAAACATCATGAGAGAACCATTAAGAGTAGACGAAGCATATTACATTTCACATGATTCAGATTACAGTAAATTTGCAGATGCAGTTATGGACGTAGGGCCTGCACCTTGCGTTAGATATGATTGTCCTATGTTCAATGAATGTAAAACTGAAGAGAAGGAATGTTTTGCATTTAGAATTTGGGTCAACAATGGTGGTGAACTGAATGAGAAACAACAACTAAAAATGGGGACTAGATTTGAGTCAATTAAATAGAAAAATACTTGACAATGACCCTCACTTTTTAGTATACTATACAAGATGAGAAAAATAACTAATAACAACTTAAAAGGAGACTATAATATGGATAAAAGAAGTTATGACAGAAGTGAATCGATTGACGTGATGGGAAAGCCGTTTCACTACACACCCGATAGGAAGGAATTTTTAGATACGTTGATATCTAAATATCCGAATCAATCGGTTTTTACTAAAGAAGAAATTGACAATACTGGGACGTTCCCATATTGGGTGAAATCTTCTAGGTATAATTTTAGAGACAATGGTGTCTTTAATCTTACTGCGATTATCGGTGGATACAATGGTGGATATTCCGAGAGTGGAATAGTTCCTCCAGTAGAACAACCAAAAGTTGTTCCAGTTGCACCAATGCAATCAGTTTCAAACATGCCAGTTGCAGCTGCAACTCAAACTGTTAACGTGAATGACAATGTAAAAATCATTCCCGAGAAAATGTCAAACTATGTTCCTTTCGGACACTTCAAAGATGTCAAAGGAATTATCAAGTCTAAAATCTTTTTCCCAGTATTCATTACTGGATTAAGTGGTAATGGTAAAACATTAATGATTGAACAAACTTGTGCTCAATTGAAGAGAGAACTCTTCAGAGTCAATATCACAATTGAGACTGATGAAGACGACCTAATGGGTGGTCACACTTTGGTCAATGGTAATGTCGTCTTCAGAGAAGGCCCTGTTATCAAAGCAATGAGAAAAGGTGCTGTCCTTCTTCTTGACGAAGTTGACTTGGGTTCAAACAAGTTGATGTGTCTACAATCAGTTCTTGAAGGTAAAGGTTATCTAATCAAGAAAACTGGTGAGTGGGTTTCACCTAAAGAAGGTTTCACAATCCTTGCTACTGCAAACACTAAAGGACAAGGGTCTGATGATGGAAAGTTCATAGGAACTCAAATCATGAATGAAGCCATGTTGGAAAGGTTTGCAATCACAATGCAACAAGAATACCCACCAGTGACTACTGAAAGAAGTATTCTTAAAAAAGAAATGGAATTGACTGGAGACGTTGATACCGAGTTCTGTCACAAACTAGTAGATTGGGCAGACATAATCAGAAAAACCTACTATGAAGGTGCGATTGATGATGTCATTACCACTAGAAGATTGGTTCACATTGTGAATGCATTCAGAATGTTTGATGACAAACTCAAGTCAATCACCATGTGTATTTCAAGGTTTGACGAAGAGACTAGAAATAGTATCCTCGACCTCTACTCCAAGATTGATGCTGGAGTAGACTTGAATGCAGAAAACCCAGTTGACGAAACTGAGTCTTCAGAGTATAATGACTAGTATGGGATTATTTAAGACTAAGTCTAAGTCTAAAGACATAGACTACAAATATGACGAGGGAGAACTTCTTAAAGAGTTCTCCACGTATATTGATACAACTTATGACCAACACTACAGTTTAAACAAATACCAGTCCACTGAATTTATAATTGACAGTGGTCATGGAGAAGGATTTTGTATCGGGAACATACTAAAGTATGCTCAAAGATACGGAAAAAAAGGTGGGAAGAATCGTGCAGATATACTCAAAGTATTACACTATGCATTATTCATGCTTCACGTTCACGATAAAGCGATAAAGGAGGCTAAAAAGTGATGAAAATTAGTAATGATACGAGAGATATCTTCAAAAATTTCTCAACAATAAACCAAGGGATTAAAGTCACAAGTGGTAATACACTTCAGACAATCTCTAATATGAAAAACATTCTTGCAGTTGCAACTGTATCTGAGGACTTTCCTCAAGATTTCAGTATCTACAATCTGCCTGAATTCTTAGGTGCAACCAGTTTACTGGAAGACCCCGATTTCAATTTCGGTGATGCAAGTCTAACAGTTGCAGACACAAATTCTAGTCTTGCATATTTCTATGCAAGTGAAGGAATGGTGACTTCACCCGAAAAAATGATAACAATGCCTGATGCAGAAATCGGTATTGATATCTCTTCTACACTTCTAAACGAGTTGCAGAAAGCAGCGAGTGTTCTAGGTGTCGGAGATTTAATTCTTTCTTCAAACGGAACAACAATCAAGTTGGAAGTGACAGATAAAAAGAATACAACTTCAAACACATTCTCAAGAATCGTGGGTGAAGGAAATGGTGTTTCATACACTATGAACTTTAAGATTGAGAACCTTAAAGTATTGGACGGAAACTATGAAGTTCTAGTTTCGTCAAAAGGAATCTCACACTTTAAAAACAAAGATGTGGATTTAGAATACTTTATTGCATTGGAGCCTGATTCAAAATACAATGTTTAACCTATATAATAGAGTAAGTATTGCAATAGTCTCTGCAGTGCATACGGGACATAAGACATCTCATCAATCTTCAAGGGTTCTTATGACAGTTAATTCGGAGGGGTTTTAACTTCTTATGATGAATGAATTTTTATTTGTAGAAAAGTATCGTCCTCAAACAATTGAGGATACGATACTACCCGAGGGTATCAAGAACACTTTTAAAGAATTTGTAAAACAGGGAGAGATACCAAATCTCATGTTGTGTGGTTCTGCTGGTGTTGGTAAAACAACAATTGCAAAAGCACTATGCAACGAACTGGGTGCAGACTTTATAGTAATCAACGGGTCAGACGAAGGTCGTTTGATTGATACCTTAAGAACTAAAATTAAAAACTTTGCATCTACAGTTTCACTTAGTGGTGGGTCAAAGGTTGTTATCCTTGACGAAGCAGATTACATTTCTGCAGACTCAGTTCAACCTGCCTTGAGAAACTTCATAGAGGAGTTCTCTTCGAACTGTAGATTTATCTTTACTTGTAATTACAAGAATAGAATCATTAAACCACTACATTCAAGAACAACAGTTATAGATTTCAAACTAACACCCAGTGATAAACAACAACTTGCTGGAATATTCCTTTCAAGACTTAAACAGATTTGTGATAACGAAAGTATTAAGTATGACGAAAAGGTTTTGGTTGAACTTATACTTAAGTTCTTCCCCGATTTCAGAAGGTGTATCAATGAGGTTCAGAGATATGGAGTCAGTGGTGTAATAGACACTGGTCTTATTGCAACACTAGCTGAAGAGAAACTAACACCACTTATTGATATGATGAAGGACAAGAACTGGACTTCTATGAGGAAGTGGGTTGCACAAAATAGTGATAATGATTTCGATACTTTGTTTAGAAAAGTTTTCAATACACTTGAACAAAGACTAGAAGCTTCTAGTGTTCCAGCAAGTGTTTTAATTATTGCAGATTATCAATACAAATCTGCATTTGCAATGGACAGTGAAATCAATTTCGTTGCATGTCTTACCGAGATTATGTCGGAGTGTAAATTCAAATAATGGGTAAGATTAGACAATGGATAGCAAGATGGTTTGATTACCATATAGAGAGAAGTCTACAAAAACAAGCAAACAAACTGTTTGCAAAACATAGTGTAGAATATAGAGACGGAGATAACACATGACACAATATGATGAGAGAGTTGAAAAACAAAGACTCAAAATAGAAGCAGAAGAATGGGCAAAGGGTGTTAAGTCAGTCCATGCACATTCACTTACTTCATGCTGGTATGACACACGAGGTAATGATGGTTCAGTATTGGACATAGAATACAACAATGGTGTCGTCCAAAGAGAGGTTAGAGAAACAGGTGAAACTGTATTCTTTGGAACTCCATTGAAAGGACAAGCATTAATCGATTCTTACGTAAGAAATACTTAATGTCTAAACGGAATCCATTCGATTTTGTAAAGTCGGTCTCTTCCGATAAAACTGATATCATGGTTGATGATATCGAAGAGAAATCATATCAACCATTCTTAATAAACAAAGCATTATCTTATCACCAAGATTCTGTTTTTCTTACTAACGAAATGAACATTAGACATGGTGTAGACAATCGTCTTCAATATGTCTTTTTCCTAAATACTCTTAGGAAACGTCAAAGGTTTTCCAAATGGAGTAAACCTTACGTTAGTAAAAAACTCGATATAATTAAAGATTATTATCAGATATCAATAAAAGAAGCAAAAGAATATGCAACTTTACTATCTGAAAAACAATATCGTGAATTGAAAAACAGTATGAAAACTGGTGGTAGAGATAATGGATAACCAAGAAGAAATAGTAAAGAGCCTCGTTGAGGTCACATTCCCCGAAAAAGACGATTTTTTAAAAATAAGAGAAACACTTTCTAGAATAGGTGTCGCATCAAGAAAAGATAAGGAATTATTTCAGTCTTGTCATATTCTACACAAACGTGGTAAGTATTATATCACACATTTCAAAGAGTTATTCAAACTCGATGGTAAACCTTCTAACCTTGATGAGTCAGATATTGCACGAAGAAACACTATAGTGTCTCTTTTAGAACAATGGAAACTAGTATCTTTAGTCAATAAGACTCAAATAGAAGACCCAAAAGCACCCCTAAGTCAGATAAAAATCATACCATTTAGAGAGAAATCTGAATGGAAATTGACAACGAAATACTCAATCGGTTCCCAAAATTCCTAAATACAACTGTTATAAATAAATGACATATGGAGGAAACTATGTTATCAAGCATAATAGACTTTATTATGGGGATTTGGAACTTACTTATGGTAATTCCAGTCGTTATATCTATTTGTAGTGTTATTGTCGCTTTGACACCAACACCAGCAGATGATAAGATATGGGCAAAGGTATACAAATACCTTGAAGTTCTTGCACTAGTAATAGGTAAAGCAAAGAATAAAAATCCATTGTTAGAAAAATAAACTGAGGAAATGTAATGGAAATTATAATTGGAATAATAGCTCTAGTGGGTATTGTTTACTTTATTCAAAATAAGAAGGATAAAGGTTCAAGTGTGTCAAAACCGACACCAGCACCTAAACCTAAAACACCTAGTGTTGCAGAATTGAAGAAACTTACTAAGAATCAACTTATTGAAATGGCAGATAAGAAAAATCTTAAAGTCAAAAAAAGTGGTTCTAAAGCAGCTGTTATAAGTGAATTACGAGAACAGTTATAAACTGATTGTAATTGAAAAGGGGTGCTTATGCACCCTTTTTTATTGTCTGTAAACAATTTTTAGTATAAATAAAGGTATGGATATATTTGGTTTGATAAGTGACGTGGGAGCTCCGATTGCTGGAAGTCTAGTGATGGGGTTCTTTATATTTACTGTTATCAAACAAATACTAGAAGGTGTTGTGGATAATATTAAAACCCTCACCATGTTTTGTAAGAGTTTAGAGAATCGTGCAAGAACAATGTCTAACGAAATGATTAAGATAGACATGTTAGTGTCAAGTGCATTAGAACTCAGACCCGATATAGAGAGAATTGCACGTGCAGAGAACTTTATAGAAGACGGGAAACTAGACGTGAGACGAGACTAGTGGAAAATATTGCACAACTTATTTCTGATTATGGATTTCCAATCGTCATGATGGTTGGACTTGGATACTTCGTATATTATGTTTGGTGGTTTGTGGGTGAAAAATTGGAACCCGAAATCGAAAAACAACACTTTGCATTGATTAAAGTGATTGACCAAGTGCGAATGTTAGACCAAGATTTGATTCGTCTACAACAAAAAGTAGACGTGGTTCTTGAATATAAAGAGAACCAAAAAAAGAGAGGAACCATAAAAGATGATAAAACCGACAGTAGTAATAATTAGTATTTGTTTTGCACTTAGTGTAAGTGCAGATGAAATAGTTCACAAATTCAAAAGTCCTTCATTCAGTGGAATAGGACAATCATCACACTATCTTACAATTGAGAACCAAGAGAAATCAAGACGTGACAAGATAGCACAAGACATAGAAGATAGAATTGCAAAGGCAGAAAGGGACGCAAATAATACCACCCTTGCAAAATTTTTAAGGAACGTAGAGAGCAGAATTTATGCTCAGATAGCAAAACAGTTAGTAGAAAATATGTTCTCTAACGGAGAAGCTGCATCATATGGTGTTTTCTCAATAGAAGGGAATACAGTCACATACGAAAAGTTAGTTGGAGAAGATGGTGCAGAATTTATTAGACTAACAATTGTCGCAGAGGACGGAACAACAACAACTTTAGATATACCAGTTGGAACAGGAAGTTTCTAAATGAAAAACGTAGGATTACTAGGACTAGTCATAGTCTTGCTTACCAGTGGGTGTGCAAGTATTCCTT
>Ga0213869_10002806_pt1 | contig 11874 bp, 5 predicted proteins | sample PICome_10_FD_160083 | JGI IMG/M metagenome (GOLD analysis project Ga0213869, IMG submission 160083) | Coastal seawater microbial communities near Pivers Island, North Carolina, United States - PICO132 | ecosystem: Environmental > Aquatic > Marine > Coastal | place: USA: North Carolina...
TGATACACCAACAAGTCCAACAAATGTTGGAACAGCAAGGTGTAGTAATTCTGGTGATAGCAGAACCTCTATTCAAAATGGTAATGAAGATGATATTAAAGGTTTAATTAATTTTATAAGAGGAGAAGATTATTTTGACTATGATAGTGATTGTATATTAAAAGAAATAAGAACAGATGATGATGGTAGACGTGGATATTTAGGAGATATTTATCATTCTGAATTAGTTGTTGTTGGACCACCAGGTGCTAATACTAATTTTATTAAAAAAAATGAAGAAGCCTATTTTAGATCTATAAATAATTATCAAGCTTTTAAAAACGCTAATAAAAATAGAGATAAGACAATTTATGTAGGCGCTAATGATGGGATGCTTCATGCATTTAATGCAGGCAATGGTCAAGAATTATGGGGTTTTATACCTCCGTTTTTAATTGGAAAATTACCTTTAGTCGTTAATCCAAGTCTTAATGATAACAATAGTAAAGGAGATAAAGGAGGCTCTAGTGCAATTTATGGAGTAGATGGATCGCCAGTTGTCCACGACATGTATATAAAGCATCCATATTTTGGGGGCACTAATTGGTATACCATTATGATGGTTCCTTTTGGACGTGGAGGAGCTGGGTTTTCTGTTCTAGATGTTACCGATCCGGAGAAGCCTTTGCATTTATATTCAATTTATAATGACAGTATTCGAAATGAGATCTTAAGAATGAACCATTTAGGAGTTGTTTCTCGGTTTGATTATATAGACGAAACATATGGCTGGTTGGATATTGAAGAGGCACAAACAATTATTGCAAATTATCAAGCAAATAATAGCGTGAGTGGTACTTGTAATACTTCACTTACAACTTCTTGTTACACCGGAAGAAACTTTACCTTACCTGTTTCAGGTTTAACAAAATCTGACATGAAAATATTCATTGATGGAAGAATAACAACTGCTTACCAAGTTTCTCAAAATGGAGCTAAAACTACAATTTCATTTAGCTCTGCCCAAACTTATAACGGAGATACAAGTGGAACATCCCAAAACCCGACTAACAAAAATTTATTAATATCAATTGAACCAGATGCAATTGCAAGATTAAGTATAAATTTACCAGCTGAATATGATTACACTAAATTAGGAGAAACATGGTCATCTCCAAGAATTTTTAGAATGCCCGTTACAAGTAATACAGATAAATATGTTGCAGTCATGGGTGCTGGTTATGGAGCTGCTTCAAAAACAGTTGGCTCAGGAGTTTTCGTTGTTGATTTAGATGACTTTGATACTCAGCCAGGAAGTATTGAAAAAAGAATAGATATTTTAGATTATTCTCAAAGTGGTGGAGAAATTATAAATTCTGTATTATCTACTCCAGTTGTCATAACTGCTGATCAAACCACTGGTATAAATTATAAAGGTGCTTTAGTTTATGTGAATGACCTTGAAGGTAAAGTTACTAAAATAAATTTAACTGACATGACTGAAACTAAAGCAGGTTTAAGAACTGAATTATATGACAGCACCATTATTTTTCAATCAGCATCAGATGCAACAAATGGACGTTATATGTTTCATAGTATGGATACAGCTATTGGAACCACTTCTAAAAATCTTTGGTTGTATGCAGGAACAGGAGATTATGAGAGAGTAACCTATAAAAATAATAATGTTGATAATTTACTGATTGGTTTTAGAGACAAAGATTTCCCTTATTATGAAGACATAAATATAAACTACTCCCCACTTTCATTACTAGCCTGTCAGAACACGACTGATGATAGCACTGGTGTTAAATGTCCATTAGATAGTAATGATCAAGTATTAATAAGAGGAGTTGGGAGAGTTGATAAAAATGTAGGTTGGTATATCAAATTAGATAATAGTCAAAAAGTTGTAGCAGAACCAACCATTACTAAAGGAGTTGCTTACTTCCCTATTTATGAGCCTACAACATCTCTAAATCAATGTGATCCTGGTAAAGCATTTGTATGTGCTGTTGACGATGAATGTGGAACCAATTACTCAAGTCGTCTTGGAACAAATGATGCTGCTAATAGAAATCAACAATGTTTATATGTTGGAAGTGGAGTATTATCTAAATTAGTTACTTTTGGAAATAAATTGTTTGCAAATATAGCAGGTAAATCTACACAAGATAAAACAGACCTTGTTCAATTAGATAGTATTCAAGAAGATGTTGAGGCAATGAGATCGTCTTGGAGAGAAGGAAACTTTTAATTTTTATTTAATAATTTTTTAAGCTTATCTTTTACTTTATCTTTGTTTTGAAATAGCTCTTTTTTGATCTTTTCTTTTATTTTATCTTGATCAATATTTTTAACCTTATTTAAAGCATTGCCCACATTGCCGCTTAAAACTTTATTTTTTATATCTTTTATGACTTTATTCATAGTTTCCTTAAGAACAGTTTTATAGTCTTTGCTATCTTTGGTATTTCCAATATTTTTAAACTCTAAATTTTCAAAATTAATACTTTTATCAAGATTTAATTTTTCTGATTTTGCTGAAATAACAATATTATCTAGCTTTAAATTTTTAATTACAAACTTTTTAGAACTTGAAGAAGCTGAGCTTCCTTTGTTTAATGTTTTTTGTAAAGATTTAACATTATCATTTATTTGCAATTTATTATTAACAATAAAATAATAACTTAAATTTACTCCATCGATTAAAATTTCATCAATTTCAATTTTATTACTAAATATAGATGAAGTGTTTAATTTTGCAGATGCTTTCTGTAATAAAATTAAATGACCAGGAAAATCTTTATTTTGAATTTTTAAATCCTCTATCTCGGCACTTCCACTTAGATAATTTATATTCAAATTACCAATAGTTGTATTTCTATCTAAGGTAGTTGTAATATTGCTTTCAAGAGATCCTTTAATTAAACTATCTCCTATAAATTCAACTAAGACATAAATAGCAATAATTAGAACAACTAAAACTGAGATTATTTTTTTCATCTTTGTTTTGATGACATAAAAGTTGTAAATATTTTTGTCAAATCAATATTTTGATCTGAATATCTAAAACTTTCATACAAATTGAAAAATGATCTATATTTATGTTGAGTACTTAATTTTAATTTTTTAACAATCTGTTGATGGGTATCTGAATTTAATACTTTTTTTTCTTTACTACTTTTCCAAACTATAAAATTGAATAATAGATTAATGATAGCTGTTCTATTAATTTTAAATATAACTTTAAGTGCTAAAAATATAAAAACAGGGGCAAAAATCCAAATAAATATTTTTGAGAATTTTAAATTAAATATGTCTTCAATAAATGATATTCGTTTATTATTATCATAAGACAATAAGTGCCTCGTCCAAACAAAGTCTGCATACCCAATGTAATAGCTCATTAATTTAAAAATTTTAGATGGAAATAATGAACTACCTTCAATTTTTTCATCATTAAAGACATCATTTAGAGAATTTCTTACATTTGAAGGAGGTATAACTGAAGTGGGATCAACTCTAACCCACCCTCTGTCATCTAACCAAACTTCTGCCCAAGCATGAGTGTCTTTCTGTTTAAACTCATAAAAATCACCAACTGTATTAAGATCTCCCCCATAATACCCAGATACAATTCGACTTGGAATATTTGCAAGTCTTGAAAGTAGCACAAAAGTCCCTGCATAATATTCACAATATCCCTCTTTTAACTTTAAAAAAAAGTCAGCGTAGTTGTTACCAACATCTACTTCGGGATTTAAGTTATAAAAATAAGTGCCATCTGCAAAAGTATTTAAAATATGATCTAAAAATTGAATATTTGATTTATTCTTTTTATTAATATTGACCCAATCAACTAGATCTTTTGAAATAGTATCAGGTAGATCAGTATAATAATTTTTAATCTCATCACTGAGTTCATATTTTATGTTGTATTTTTGAAATTTGATTTGTTGTTTTCGATCAATAGGCTTTTTACTTATAAAAGTTTGATTATAAAAATCGTTAGTTATGTTGATTATATTTGAGATGGGTTCAGAATTATTTAGGGATGGGATCCATCTTCTTTTATAAGGTTCTAAAATTATCTCATAGGTATCACTAATTTTATTCAAGCTTTTTATTTTAAGTGAATCTTTTAATTGGTTATAAAAATAAAGCCCAGAAGTAGGTCTCCATGATTTATCTGGTTCCATAAAATCAAATATTTTAACTCTAAAATATAAATCTTCCTTTTTAAAATCTTGATTAACTAAAGTGAAAACTTTTTCATCAGAATTAGAAAACTCTTCAAATGATCCTAATTGAATAGTATCGGGTATTCCTAAAGAGCTTCCTGACGGATTAAATAATCTAAAATTTATTTCTGCACGAGGGAAGATTAAATAGAAAATGATAATAACTGGAAAAATACTTAATCCAAAACTTAGATATTTTAATACATTTTTAAAATTAAAATCCATCACTTCTTTTTGTTGAATGAGATACAAGTTAACAACAGATAGAATAATTATAGATAGTGCAAGAACTGAACTTAAAATATCCTGTCCATTAATCAGACTTGTAATACTGATGATCATACAAATTAGACAAAATGATAATTCATTATTCTTTGTATTTATTTCAGCATACTTAACGATAAGTAAAACGCCAAGGCAGTGAATAAAGAATTCTTCAGAAAAAATATACCTATCAAAAGTAAATTGTAGATATAATAATCCTAACGCATAAAGGCCTGTGAGAATATTTTTATAATTAAATTTTAAATTAAATAAAAATAGACTAATGACAACTAATGTGGCCCAAAATATTTTATTAGTTAAAGATAAATTTTCAGAAATTGATACCAAACATAATAATAAAATAGAAAAGGATAAATATTTTAAATTTAAAATCTTAGTTCTGGACATTTGCTAAATATTTTAAAATTTGATTTAAAGAATTTTCGTTTTGATTAAGATAAAAAGTTTGGTCTAGATGTTTTACAGTTAAATTGATCTTGTATTTATAATAATACTGAACAATAAAGGTCGCATAACTCAATAAAGTTTCAAATTCGATACTTTGATATAAATCTAAATTTAAAACTGATTTTTTTTCTGTGTCAGGTTGCTCAAATTTTTTAATATATTTTTTATTTTTAAGAGTTGATTTTTTCCAGGCAATTTTTGAAAAATCATCACCATTTTTATAATCTTCAATTCCATCAAACTCATCCAATGTATGTCCATTTAAATTTATATTAAATTCATTCATTAAATCTTGATTGGGCTTTAACATCTTAGGAAAAACAATTAATTTACTTTTACTATCAAAAAATCTTTTCGTTCTAATGATTCCAAATGGATAAGTTGATTTTAGATTTAATCTTTGAAGCTTAAATACACCTCTGTTGTCATTAAAAAGAGGTATGAAAATTTTGTTAATTTTATTAATAAAATTATAGTTTCCAATGTTTTTATTCTGATAAACTGCATCAATATTTAATTTCTTTTCGTTAGTTTCATTTAAAATTTGTAAATATATTTTTTCATATTTATTTTGCTCTAAAAAATATTCGTCTTTCCATTGAATATTTAAATTATTTAAATTTTGATTAGAGATAAAAATTGAAATAAAAAATATAAAAAATATAATAATTGATAACAGTAAAGCAAAGTTATTTTCATAAAACACAGATATTAAAAAACAAAAAAAAACTAGTATCCCTACACTAAGACCATTTAAATTAGGATAAATAATAATTTTAGATCTATTTTTCTTTTTAATATTTTCAAATATTTGGTGATTAAAAATTCCTTTAATAGCTGTAGCTATCATTTTTTGATATTGATTTTGTTTAATATTTCGTTGATTACAAACTCTTTCTTTTCTTCCTGTTTTAGGAATTTAATTCGATGCTTTAGAACATAAGGTAACAAATCTTTTATATCCTGATGTGTTACATAATTTTTTGAATGAATCATGGCCCACCCTTTTCCAAGATCAATAATTTGTTTAAGACATCTTGGGGAAATATAAATTTGCTGATCTAAAGAACGAATTGTCTGTTCAATTTCTAATACATAATTATAAATTTCATCACTTACATTAATTTTATTTTTTTTATCTTTTATTTCATTCCAATTTATTTTCTCAGAGTTAATACTATTTAAATCAATTTCATTTTTTAACATTGATACTTTTTCTTGATTATTTAATTCAGAAAGTGAAAACGAAATCATAAATCGATCTAGCTGGCTATCTGGAAGGTTACTTGTTCCTGAACTATCCATTGGATTTTGAGTGGCAATTACAAAAAAAGGATCCGGCAATTTATAAGTCTGTCCATCTATTGAAACATTTTTTTCTTCCATTGCCTCTAGAAACGCACTCTGAGATTTTGGACTTCCTCTGTTTAATTCATCTGCTAAAACAATATTGGTAAATATTGGTCCTTTTTGAAAATTAAGTTCTTCATTTTTAAAAATATTAAAACCTAAAATATCACTAGGTAATAAATCTGAGGTAAATTGAATTCTCTTAAAATTTAATCCTAAATTTAATGTAATTGTTTTTGCAAATGTAGTTTTGCCAGATCCAGGATTATCTTCGATAAGTACACTGCCCTCTGATAATATGGCAGCTAATGTGAGTTTAATTTTATTCTCATTTCCAACAATTATTTTTGAAACTTGTTTAATTAAATTGTCGAGCATTGTTTTATACTGTTAGAGCAAGAATTAGTTTATGTTTTGTAAAATCTAATATAATAAATTTCTCGCAATAATACATACGTAAAATACCACTGCGCATAACATGTTTAATTTTGCAAAAATACAATAGTAGATTTTATATTTGAGCTATTATAGTGAAAAGAAATTTTTAATGATTAGTTAGTTAATATTTAAATTTAAATAAATTGGGTTTAGATAAATAAAATTACCTATTAAATAAAAAAATATTGATCATATTGGGTTCTTTGTGAATTTTTTTGATTATAACTAATAAATAATCTTTATATATTACCTATGAAATTTTTACGATTAACAATTATTGTTTTCATCTCAATATTTGCTAATTCAGCATTAGCAAAACCCCTTCCTCCAGGATCTGGAAATTCAAATGCAGCAAACATTTTATTTTTAGTCGATAAATCTAACAGTATGTTTCAGCCTGCTGATGGAGAAGATTCAAAAGGATCCTCATATATGAAAGGTGCGCCTGTTGATGTGGCTGGAAATTTTAATGGTAATTATTTTGCTGCAATGACTGCAAATATGGGAATTAATTATTGGAATCCTTTAACAGACAAATGGATAACCAGCGATAGTACTTTTGGGAAAAACAATGGAATTGTCTTAAATGATAAAAAAGGGGAATTAGATTACACTAAATCAATTGATATATATGGGAACTATATTTATGCGGTTGTAGATAGATCTCATACAAAGACAGGCTCTTCATCAGCCTTGATGTCTATTAATAAAAATAAAAAAGATGAAAATAGATTCTTTGTTGCAAAAGCAAATTCTTCTAACGGAACCTTTAAAAACTCCAGTGCGCCAAAAGATATGAGAAAAAAAGGTCAAGCTACTATGTTTTATGGTGTAGGAGCAATGACCATCAATAAAAATAATGGCAAACTTATATATATTACAGGTGGTTCAAGAGGTGCTTGGAATGTGATTACTTTAAATGGACATCTTTCAGGGAGTGCTCCAAAAAATTGTAATATATCTTCAACAACCCGTGACCGTTTAAATGATGCGATTGATGTTGTAAGAATTGGAACTGAAGATTTTCTTTTTAGTAAAGATGGAACCAACGGAAATTTTTATAAATATAAATTAAATAGTTCAGGTTGCCCAGTTGGATCAAGTTTATATTCAGCTCAAAAAGATATTGAATGTGGTAAAGGGAAAGGAGATAGCATTGTTTACAGTAATGGTTTTATTTATACATCAGGTTTTAATAGACATCAAATTTGTAAGTATAAAGATAACGGTTCAACTGTTTCTCTAGTAAAATCTGCAGGAGTTTCTGAAGGATATAAAACTGATACATCTGGAAATGCTAATCCTTATTTATACTATCCAAGAGGTATTGAGGTTGGAAATGGAGATACAACGGATCAAAGTTTACTCTATGTAGCTAATTCTGAAAGACTAGAAATAACTGTTCTTAAAAAAGATGACTTAAGTTTTGTTAGAAGCTTTGGGAACGAAGGAGTTTCTAGAATTACTGGTGCAAAAGATGCAATTAAATCTGTCTTAAGCGACTCTTCTATTTTAAGCCAAGCATTCTTTGGGTTAGGTTTATGGAATGGTGGAACAGTAAGCTTTACTGGTTTTAATAAAAAAAATGGAGTTTATGATTTTACAGATCCAAAAAATCCAAGTGAAGATGCTTATATGCCTGTTGGAATAAACCAAAGAGGAGCAGAACAAATATTAAACTTTTTAAGCACAGATTTTGCTCTTCATTATGGTACCAATGCTGTGGGATTTGGAGATCTAGCTTATAAATATTTCACTTATACAGATCCAGCAGTTAATCCACATGCATCTGAATTAGATTGTCAAAAAACTGCTATTATAATTATTGGAGATGGAGATTGGAGGGATGATACTCATAGACAAGCAAAAAGAAGAATTCAAACTCTAAAAAGTAGAGGTGTAGTAACTTATTCTGTTGGCTATGGAAGCGATGTAGCCAATAAAGCCAATATAGAAAAAAAATTTAGGGAAATTGCAGTAGCAGGTGGAACGGAAATAGGAGATGAGCAAGGTTTTTTTGTAGCTGAAACTCCAGAGGATTTAAAAATAGTTACCAATCAAATTGTAAGACAAATTATATCTAAAACAGTTGCCTATTCTGCTCCTTCTATATCAGCTGAAGTATTGTCAGAAGGTGAGTTGTATCAAGCAAAATTCCAAAACAGAAATACAAAAGAATGGTGGGGAACTATTATAAAGACGGAATTAGCCTCAGATGGTGAAGCATATAGTGGAACCACAACCACTGGGGATGGTTTTAAATGGAATGCTGCAAAGCAAATGAAAAATCCAGATGATAGAAAAATTTGGACTGCATTACCTGGTGCGGATTATCAATCTAATTGGAATAATTTTAATGTTAACAATGTTTCTGAAATTAGAGGGTTGTTTGAAAAAACTGGTAATCAAATACCAGAATATCATAGCAAACTTGCTGTATCAGGTGGGCGTGAAAATTTATTAAGATGTAAAAACAATTACTTAGTAAGAGATGGAACAAGTAATGATGAAGATAAAGGCTTAATAAATTTTATAAGAGGAAAAGACTATTTTGATTACGATGGAGATTGTAATTTAGACGAATATAGAACTGTAGATGAAAAAATAAAAACTGGCGGAAACTTCAAAGCCTATATTGCAGATATTTATAATTCACAACTTGTAACTGTTGGGGTTCCTTCAGCAAGAAGATCATCTGAAAAAACAAATGAAGAAGCTTATTTTAGAGCTAAGAATAATTATTCAGCTTGGGCTGACAATAATACACCAAGAAGAGAAGTGATTTATGCAGCAGCTAATAATGGAATTTTACATGCTTTTGCAACAGACACCGGAGAAGAGTTGTGGGGATTTGTTCCTCCATTAGTAATTCCTAAAATGCCAAAAATGATAAATCCAAATTATAATCAAGATGATGGTGGAGGATCAAACCCGTTATTCTTGCTTGATGGATCAATTACAGTACATGATACCTATTTTTATCATCCAATTTTAAAAAGAACTGATTGGTTTACATTATTGATGGTTACATATGGGAGAGGTGGCGCAGGATTTACCTTACTGGATGTCACTAATCCATTTAAGCCTTATCATATTTATTCAGTATTAAATGATCCAGTAGCACAAAAAGTTTTACATGCTTCAGAAAATGGAACTATCTCAGAATTTTCATATAGTTCAAAAAGAATTTCCATTGCTGATTTTAAAGAAACTGATAATGCTCTCACTAATAAAGAGAGTGGTACTGCTAATGACTGTGATAGCACAGGCACAACTTCGTGTTATAAAGGAAAAAAATGGACTATAATTGGAGAAACAATTAACAAAACAAATCTAACAATCTTAGCAGATGGAATAGATGTTACGACAAGCACAAATCTCCAAAACTTAGATGGCAATACAATCTTTACTTTTTCTAAAGATTATCTTTTTGATACATTGGGAGCAGGTAAACCAAGTCCAGTTCCAAACTCTACTATCAGTATAATCCAAATTGGAGATATAGCATCAGGAGGAGAAGATTTTGATTACCGATATTTAGGTGAAACATGGTCATCCCCTAGAGTAGTTAGGATACCAAATCAAGGTAGAGGAGATAAAGATATTCTAGATGACGAGTACGTTGCGGTTATGTCCGGTGGTTATGGCTATCCATATCCAAAAATTGGGTCAAACGTTTATATAATTGACTGGTTGACAGGAAAAGTAAAAAAAAGAATAGATATCGAAGATACTCCAAATGATGTTATAAATTCCTTACCATCAACACCCGTAGTAATTAACGCAAGAAATTCTGGAGAAGCAGAATATTCAGGTGCCTTAGTTTATTTATCAGATCTAGAAGGTAAAATTACTAAAATAAATTTAACGAATATGGAATTTAATTATGAATATGATGAAACAAATAATACCCTTAAACCTAAACCATCTTTTCTTGATTTATATGATAAAACTACTTTGATTAACCTTGAGGCAAGTAGATTGTTCAATAATAGGTTTATGTATCATTCATTAGAAGCTGGAATTGGGGCAAGATATAATAAACTTTGGTTATATGGAGGAACAGGAGACTTTTTAAATCTTAATGATTTAATGATCAATCCTTCATCTGTTGATAATTTAATGTTTGGAATTAAAGATGTGCACTTTCCTTACTTTGGTGAAGTTAATGATGCAGCAACAGCAGATAAATTAACTAATTGTAAAGATACAACAAATGATAGTACGGCTGCAAACTGTCCTGAAAATGCAGATCTTGGTTGGTATATAAAATTAACAGATCGAAAAAAAGTTGTAGCGGAACCAACACTTTCAAATAACATTGTCTACTATCCAATTTATAAACCAACTAGCATAAATACTTTATCTTGTGGTTCAGGTGATGCATATATTTGTGCAGCAGATGCAGAATGTGGAACGAATATTTCAAGCAGGTTCCCTGGTAATCCAAATAATCATAAAGGTGAAGAATGTTATTTTGTTGGAACAGGGGTTTTATCTAAATTAGTGATTCATGGATCAAAAATTTATGCAAATATTACAGAAGAGTCACAAAATCCAAACAAAGATGACCTTGTAGTTATAGAGTCTCTTAGTAGTGGAGTTGTAAATTTTAGAAACAGTTGGAGAGAGAACTTTTAACCAAAGTTATAATAACAAGTTAAAAGAACATAATCTTAAACTGTTCAATAAAAATAATATACACAATACATCCTATAATAATAAAAGGACCAAAGGGAATTTCTGAGGTAAGTTTTTTACTTTTGTTCATCAAACTTGGAGTAACAGTAATAAGTGCAACTACTGAAGAAATAAATATTACAAATGGTATTGAAATCCAACCAAACCAAAAACCAATAACTGCTAATAATTTTGCATCCCCTAAACCCATTCCTTCTCTATTTCTTACAACTTTATAAAAAAATATAATTGACCAAATAATTCCATAGCCAAAAACTCCTCCAATAAGAGAGTGAATATAATTTGGAAATAAGTCGTTTAAATTTGGATCAAATGATTTCACAAAGCCTAAAAACATCATTGGAAAAGTTAAACTATCAGGAATTATAAAATGTTTTAAATCTATAAAAAAAATTATTAGAAATGATAAACCTAAAACAATTAACAAAGG